>Ga0207950_100192_pt1 | contig 22937 bp, 21 predicted proteins | sample Subbio11_8B_AprC_FD_184814 | JGI IMG/M metagenome (GOLD analysis project Ga0207950, IMG submission 184814) | Serpentinite rock and fluid subsurface biosphere microbial communities from McLaughlin Reserve, California, USA - CR11_8B_AprC (SPAdes) | ecosystem: Environmental > Terrestrial > Deep... | reverse complement strand
GGTGTCGCGCGCCAGCCGCACCATGTGCATCAAGGGGGTGTCGTCGGCGCGCAGCAAGTCCATCTCTTGCTGCGCGAAGTAGCCGATGCGCAGCCCCTTGCCGTCGCTGCGCTGGCCGTCGAGCAGATCGAGCGTGCGCGCCACGGTCTTGATGAAGGTCGATTTGCCCTGCCCGTTGGCCCCCAAGATGCCGATGCGCTGCCCGGCCATGACCGAGCGCGTGACGCCGCGCACGATGGGGGTGGCGCTGCCGTCTGCGCTGCGGTAGCCAAAGCAGGCATCGCGCAGGCTGAGCATGGGGTTGGGCAGGTTGCCGGCTTCGTCGAACTCGAAGTCGAATTCGGCTTCGGCCAGCACCGGGGCCAGTTTTACCATGCGTTGCAGCGCCTTGACGCGGCTTTGCGCCTGCCGCGCCTTGCTCGCCTTGGCCTTGAAGCGGTCGATGAAGCGCTGCAGGTGCGCAACGCGCTCTTGCTGGCGCTCGAAGCTGCTTTGCTGCAGCGTGAGCTGTTCGGCGCGCATGAGCTCGAAGCGGCTGTAATTGGCACCATAGCGCTTGAGCTGGCCCGTTTCTAGGTGCAGCGTGACGCTGGTCACGGCGTCGAGAAACTCGCGGTCGTGGCTGATCACCAGCAGCGTGCCGGGGTAGCGCTTGAGCCAGCTCTCGAGCCAGACCAGCGCGTCGAGATCGAGGTGGTTGGTGGGCTCGTCGAGCAGCAGCAGGTCGCTCGGGCAGATCAGGGCGCGCGCCAGTTGCAGCCGCATGCGCCAGCCGCCGGAAAAGCTGTTGACCGGGCGTTCGAGTTGCGGTGTGTCGAACCCCAGGCCCAGCAGCAGCGCCTGGGCGCGGGCGTGGGCGTCGTGGCTGCCGGCGTCGAAGCAGGCGCTGTAGGCTTCGGCCAGCGCCAAGCCGTCGCCGCTGGCTTCGGCTTCGGCGAGCGCGGCGCGGGCGGCGGCGAGCCGGGTGTCGCCGTCGATCACAAAGGCGGTGGCGTCTTGTGTGGTTTCGGGCATCTCTTGTGCCACGGCGGCGCTGCGCCAGTGGCGCGGCAGTTGCAGTTCGCCGCCGTCTTCGTGCAACTGGCTTTGCAGCAGCGCAAACAGGCTCGATTTGCCGGCCCCGTTGCGCCCCACCAGGCCGATTTTTTCGCCCGGGTTGAGCACCGCGCTGGCGCCGTCGAGCACCACTTTGCTGCCGCGGCGCAGCGTGATTTGGCGCAGGGTGATCATGCTTGGGGCCTGAAAGTGGAGTCGGGGAGGGTGGCCTGCCAAAGCTCCAGCGCCGCGCGTGTGAGCAGCAGCACCACATCGGGGCCGGCGCTGGTGTGCAGCCAGTGCGCGGGCAGGCTGGGGAAGGCGCGCTCGAAGTGGGCGCGCTCGTGGCCGATTTCCAGCACCAGCACGCCCTCGGGTTGCAGGTGCGCGGCGGCTTGCGCCAGCAGCGTGCGGATGAAGTCCATGCCGTCGGCGCTGCCCGCCAGGCCGCCGTCGAGCGCCAACTGCGGCTCGGCGCAAAACTCGGGCGGCAGCGCCGCCATGCTGGCGCGGCAGACGTAGGGCGGGTTGCACAAGATCAGGTCGTAGCGCTCGGGCAGGGCGGCCCAGCCGTCGGACTCGATCAGGCGCACGCGCTCGCTCAAGCCGTGCTGCGCCACGTTGATGCGCGCCACCGCCAGCGCGTCGGGCGAAATATCGGCGGCATCGACTTGCACCTCGGGCCAGGCCAGCGCGGCCAGCACCGCCAGGCTGGCGTTGCCGGTGCACAGATCGAGCACGCGCCGGGTCTGCTCGCCCAGCCAGTCGTCGAGGCAGTCGGTGCCTTCGGCAGCGGCGATCAGCTCGGCGATGAAGCTGCGCGGCACGATGCTGCGCGCATCGACGTAAAACGGCACGCCCTGCAGCCACGCTTGGCGCGTGAGGTAGGCGGCGGGCTGGCGCGTGCGGATGCGCTCATCGATCAAATCCAGCACGGCTTGCACCTGCGCGGGCTCGATGGGCTGCGCGGCCAGCGCGCCCAGATCGCTGTCGGGCGGCAGGCCGAGGCGCCACAGCAGCAGCCAGGCGGCTTCGTCGTGGGCGTTGCTGCTGCCTTGGCCGTAGGCGAGGGGGGCGGCTTGCAGGCGCGCGCGGGCGGTCTCGAACAGTTCGATCAGGGTCATGAAGAATGCGGTGGGGCTGGGCCAAGTTGGGCTGCAGCCGATTTTAGAGTGCCCAGATGGGAGCCGGGCCGGTGCTGCAAAGACCGGTGCTGAGCTTGAGACCGGTGTGGCGCAACAGAGTGCTAAAGGAGCAGGGCCGTCGGGTGCAAAGGGGAGGGCGCCGCAGCCCACGCCGCGTCGGGCTTCCAGTGCGCCACCCAATCGGGAATTTGCTCGGCAGGCATGGGCCGGGCAATGGCGTAGCCTTGGCCGTGCAGACAGCCCAAGCGCAGCAGCATTTGGGCGTGGGCCGAGGTTTCCACCCCTTCGGCGATCACCAGCCGCCCGAGCGCCTGCGCCAGCCCGAGCACGCCCTGCAAAATGGCGATGTCGCTGGGGTCGTCGAGCATGCCGCGCACAAAGCTCTGGTCGATTTTCAGCACCTGGATGGGCAGGTGCTTGAGGTAGGTGAGCGAGGAGTAGCCGGTGCCAAAGTCATCCAGCGAGGCGTGCACCCCCAGTTCGCGGCACTGGTGCAGGAGCGCGCTCACCGTGCCCAGATCGCCCAGCGCGCTGGTTTCGAGCACCTCGAGCTCCAGTTGGCTGGCCTGCACCTCGGGTTGTTGCGCCAGCGCGGCGCGCAGCTTGGGCACAAAATCCGCTTGCGCCAATTGCATGGCGTCGATGTTGACGCTCACCGGCAGGCGCAGCCCGGCGCGGCTCCAATCGGCAACCTAGCGCAACGCCTGCTCGAGCACCCAGTCGCCCAAGTCCACCATCAGCGTTTGCTGCTCCAGCGCAGGCAAAAAGGCCCCCGGCGCCAGCAGGCCGCGCTGCGGGTGCTGCCAGCGAATGAGCGCCTCGGCCCCGATGACGGCCCCGCTGTGCATGTTCACCTTGGGTTGGTAGTGGAGCACGAACTGCTGCTGTTGCAGCGCCTGTGCGATCTGTTCGAGTTCGGCGTGGCGGCTGCGCAAGCCGCGGTCGTGCGCGGCGTCGAACAGGTGGTAGCGGTTTTTGCCGCGTTGCTTGGCCACGTACATGGCCTGGTCGGCCTGACGCAGCAGTTGGTCGGCGTCCACCGCATCGGGCTGCGGGTAGAAGGTCACCCCCAAGCTGGCCGAGAGGGTATGGCCGTATCGGGCGTCGGGTTCGTGCTCGGCGATGTGGTCCAGCAACGTTCGCAGCAGCGGCAGCGCGGCGGCGGCGTTGGGCAAGTCGGGCAGTACCGCCACGAATTCGTCGCCTCCCATGCGCGCCAGCGTGTCGCCCTCGCGCAGCACACCCTTGAGGCGCTGCGCCAGTTGGATGAGCAACTGGTCGCCGGCTTCGTGGCCCCAGCGATCGTTGAAGGCCTTGAAGCCGTCCAGGTCCAGATAGACCACCGCCAATTGCAGCCCGCGGCGCAGCGCTTGCCCCATGGCCTGCTGCAAGCGGTCGGTCAGCAGGCTGCGGTTGGGCAGGCCGGTGAGGGCGTCGTACTGGCTCAAGCGCTCGACCTGGCGCTGCTGCTCGCGCAGGGCGCTGAGGTCGGTCGAGACGCCGGCGTAGCCCTGCAGACGGCCTTGGTCGTCGCGCACCGGGCTGAGGGTGAGCAGGCACGGGTAGACCTCGCCGCTGCGGCGCCGGTTCCAGATTTCGCCGCGCCACAGGCCCTGCTCGCGCACGGCCTGCCACAGTTGGCGGTAAAAGGCGGCGTCGTGGCGGCCGGAAGCCCACAGGCGCGGATTCTGCCCCAACAGCTCCTCGCGGCGGTAGCCCGTCAGGCGGCACAGGGCGTTGTTCACATCGAGGATGGTGCCTTGGGCGTCGGTGATGACGATGGCGTCGTTGGCGTGCTCGAACACGCTGGCGGCGCGGCGCAGGGCTTGCTCGGCTAGTTGGCGCTCGGTCACGTCTTGCGTGGTGCCGATGGATTCGAGCACCGCGCCGTCCGCGTTGCGCCGGTGCTGGCAGCGCTCGTGGACGTGGCGGATGGCCCCATCGCTGCGGCGCACGATGCGGTGTACGATTTCGTAGCTGTCGGCCCCGGATTGCAACGAGCCGCTGTAAGCGGCAGCGACGGCGGCGCGGTCGTCCGGGTGCACGGACTCCAGAAAGGCCGGGTAGCTGGCGCCAAATTCCTGCGCTTGCAGTCCGAACAGGCGATACAGTTCGTCGCTCCAGTGCAGCCGCCCGGTTTGCAGATCGAGCTTCCAGCAGCCGATCTGCGCCACCCGTTCCATGTCGGCCAACTGCACCCTGCTCTCGCGCAACTGCTGCGCATCGCGGCTGGCCGCGATCCATTGGGCGGTGCGCTGCAACAGCGGGCGCAGCAGCTCGAGCAGGGTAGGCTCGTAGCCGCCGGGGCGGTTGGCCAGCCCGATCAGGCCCACCAGGCTGCCTTCGTGGTGCAGCGGGATGCCCAAAAAGGCGTTCAGGGCCGGGTGCCCGGGCGGCAGCCCGCCACGGCGCGGGTCGGTGGCGGGCTGGTTGGCGTACACCGGCGCGCCACTGGTGAGGGCGGCGCCAAATAGCGTGTTCAGGTTGGTGAACTCCATCCCCTTGGGGGCCATGGCGGCAAAATGGGCCTTGCTGGCCGCATCCCAGCCGATGTCGGTGATGGCTTAGGTTTTGAGGTAGGGTTGGCCGTCGGCGGCCCGCCGCACCTCGCCGATGAAGCCGTATTCGCTCTGCGTGAGTGTGAGCAGCCGCTGCAGCAAGCCTTCGAAGCCGCTGTGCCGCTGGTCTTGACCGGGCAGCGGGGCTTGCAGCGCCGACAAATCGGCGATCTGGTGTTGCAAAGCCTGCAGCTCGGCCTGGGCGCAGTCGGCCAGGTCGCGCAAGGAACGGCGCTGGGCCGGGCTGAGCAGGCGCGGGCGCAGGTCTTTGATGCACAACATGCCCACGGTGTGGCCGCTCTCGACCCGCAGCGGCGCGCCAGCGTAGTAGCGGATGTGCGGCGCGCCGGTGACCATCGGGTTGCCGGCAAAACGCGGGTCCAGCAGGGTGTCGGGTACCTCGAAAATCTCGGGCGCCAAAATGGCGTGGCCACAAAAAGAAATGGCGCGCTCGGTTTCGGTGAGCTCCACCCCTAGGCGCGATTTGAACCACTGGCGCTCGGCATCCACCAAGGATATGAGCGCGATCGGCACCTCGAACAAGGCCTGCGCCAGCCGCGTCAGGCGGTCGAAGCGCTCTTCGGCGGCGCTGTCGAGCACACCCAGCGCGCGCAAAGCGTGCAGGCGCTCTGCTTCGTCCTCGGGTAAAGCGGGGGCGCAATCAGGGGTGCCGACGGGGTTCATGAAAGGATGGTGGCAGCTCGCAGGGTCAACAAATGGGAATCATTTGGGGCGATTTTACACACCAGGGTCAAAGCCTTTGCTTGGGAGGCTAGGCCGCGCTTACGGCGGTTTCTGAATCGGGCCGCCGCGCCAAGCGCTCCATTACCCGGCGGTAGATCGCGGTTAAGGGTTCGAGTTCGGCCAGCGCCACGCATTCGTTCACTTGGTGGATGGTGGCGTTGGGTGGGCCAAGCTCGATCACTTGCGGGCAGATGCGGGCGATGAAGCGCCCGTCGCTGGTGCCGCCGCTGGTCGAGAGCTGCGCCTGCAAGCCTGTCACATCCTGCACGGCGGCGCGCACGGCATCGACCAGGCTGCCCGCTGGCGTGAGAAAGGGCAGGCCCGAGAGGCTCCAGTCCAGCGCGTAGTCGCGCTCGGGCTGCAGGCCGTGGCGCGCCAGCACATCGGCCACGCGCTGCTGCAGGCCATCGGGCGTGCTTTCGGTGCTGAAGCGAAAGTTGAAATCGAGCACCGCCGTGCCAGGGATGATGTTGCCCGCCCCGCTGCCGGCGTGCAGGTTGCTGGCCTGCCACGAGGTGGGGGGGAAGTGCGCGTTGCCGCCGTCCCAGTGGGTGGCGGCGAGTTCGGCCAGCGCCGGTGCCAGCATGTGCATGGGGTTGCGCGCCAGGTGCGGGTAGGCGATGTGGCCCTGCACGCCCTTGACGGTGAGACGGCCGCTGAGCGAGCCGCGGCGGCCGTTTTTGATCGTGTCGCCGGTCTGGCGCTCGGCCGTGGGTTCGCCCACGATGCACCAGTCCAGCCGCTCGCCACGGCGTTGCAGCTCGCGGCAGACCACCACGGTGCCGTCGTGGGCCGGTCCTTCTTCGTCGGAGGTGAGCAAAAAAGCCAGGTTCAGCGGCGCTTCGGGCTGCGCCGCAACAAAGGCTTCGCAGGCCACCACCATGGCGGCGAGCGAGGCTTTCATGTCGCTGGCGCCGCGTCCGTAGAGTTTGCCATCGCGCACGCTGGGGCTAAACGGATCGCTGGCCCAGCGCTCCAGCGCGCCGGTGGGCACCACGTCGGTGTGGCCGGCCCAGACCAGCGTCGGGGCGGTGGGGCCGACGCTGCGCTTGGCCCACAGGTTGCTCACGCGCCATTCGGGCGGGCCGCTGTCAATGCGCTCGCACGCAAAGCCCAGCGCTTGCAGGCGCGTGGCGATGAGCTCCAGGCAACCGGCGTCGGCCGGGCTGATGGAGGGGCGGGCGATCAGTTCTTGGGTCAGGCTCAGGGTGGGGTGCATGGCTATGGGGTGGGTCGAATGGGCAAGGCCAAAGCACTCAGGCGTCGAGCGTAAAGTCGGAAAACGAGGGGCCACGGGCTCGCGCTGCCGGGTCGGCGGCGGGTTGCGGGCTGGGCTGGCTGGGTGAGCGCTCGTTGACGGACTGGTTTTGCAGCCGCCACATCAGGTTGGTGGGCGAATCGGCGTGCGCCAGGCCCTCCTGGCGCTCGATTTTGCCGCTCAGAATGAGGCGCGCGATGTCGGACTCGAAGGTCTGCGATTCCTCGGACATGGACTTTTCCAGTGCCTCGCGCACCCCAAAAAAATCGCCTTTTTCGATCAGTTCGCTCATCAGGCGCGAGTTGATCATCACCTCCACCGCCGGCACGCGGCTGCCATCTACGCTGCGCAGCAGCCGCTGCGACACAATCGCCTTGAGCGAGGAAGCCAGGTCGTTGAGCATGGTCGGACGCACCTCGACCGGGAAGAAGTTGAGGATGCGGTTGAGAGCCTGGTGGCTGTTGTTGGCGTGCATGGTGGCCAGCACCAGGTGGCCAGACTGGGCGTAGGCAATGGCCAGCGACATGGTTTCGCGGTCGCGGATTTCGCCGATCAGGATCACGTCCGGGGCCTGGCGCAGCGCGTTTTTCAGCGCCACGTAGAGCGAGGCGGTGTCGGTGCCCACTTCGCGCTGGTTGACGATCGAGAGCTTGTTGCGAAACAGGTATTCGACCGGGTCTTCGATCGTCAGAATGTGGCCGCTGCTGTGCGCGTTGCGGTGATCCAGCAAGGCCGCCAGGGTGGTGCTCTTGCCCGATCCGGTGGAGCCGACCACCAGCATCAGACCGCGCTTGGCCATGATCATTTTCGCCAGCACCGGCGGCAATTGCAGCGATTCGAAGGCCGGAATCTCGCTGCTGATGAAGCGCGCCACCACGGCGCAGTTGCCGCGCTGCTTCATGGCGCTGAGGCGAAAGCGCCCGGCACCGCTTAGCGGGATGGCCACATTGAGCTCGCCACTGGCATGAAACTCCTGCAACTGGGCTGTGCTCACCACCTCGGCCAGCAGTTGCAGCGGGCCATCGACCGGCAGCGGCTGGGGCGTGATGGGCGCGCACACGCCGTTGATCTTCATCTGCACCGGCGAGGCCGCCGACAGATAGACGTCGGAGGCTTTGCGCTCGCTCATCAGGCGCAGGATTTTTTCCATCTGACCCATGGGGGAACTCCTTGGCAGCAGGGGGCGGAGATCAGTCGCGCAGCAGCTCGTTGATGCTGGTCTTGGAGCGCGTTTGCGCATCGACTTGCTTGACGATCACCGCCGCGTACAGGCTGTAGGGGGCGCCGTTGGCTGCGGTTTTGGGCAGGTTGCCGCTCACCACGACCGAACCCGCCGGCACCCGGCCGTAGCTGATTGCGCCGGTGGCGCGGTTGAAGATCGGGGTGCTCTGGCCCAGATAGACGCCCATGCCGAGCACGGCGTTTTCTTCCACGATCACGCCCTCGACCACTTCGGAGCGCGCGCCGATGAAGCAGTTGTCCTCGATGATGGTGGGGTTGGCCTGCAGCGGCTCGAGCACGCCGCCAATGCCCACGCCGCCGCTCAGGTGCACGTTTTTGCCGATCTGGGCACAAGAGCCGACGGTGGCCCAGGTGTCGACCATGCTGCCTTCATCGACGTAGGCGCCGATGTTGACGTAGCTGGGCATGAGCACAACCCCGCGGGCGATGAAGCTGCCCCGGCGCGCCACGGCGGGCGGGACCACGCGCACCCCGGTGGCGGCCAGCTCTTGCGGGCTGAGGTGGGCGAATTTGGTCGGCACCTTGTCGTAAAAAGCCAGCTCGCCGGCCTGGATGATGGCGTTGTCGCGCAAGCGAAAGCTCAGCAGCACGGCTTTTTTGATCCACTGCTGCACGCTCCACTGGCCCACGCCTTGGCGGGTGGCGACGCGCAACTGGCCGCTGTTGAGCTGCTCGATCACCTGCTCGACGGCGTCTTGCACCTCGCGTGGGGCGTTGCTGGGGCTGAGCTGGGCGCGCTGCTCCCAGGCTTGGTCGATCAGGGTCTGCAAGGTTTGGGTCATGGTGTGGGCTGAAATGGGTGTGCTAGGCCCAGCGAGTTGCAAGGCCTGTGGGCAGATTGTATGCACCGGGGCTTGCGGCTGCAGCCCTAAACTACGCACCCTTGTCCCCGTGGCCTTTGCCGGCCCCAAGCGAATCAGCGAGCGTGCGCCTACACACCATCAAACTGTCGGGCTTCAAGTCCTTTGCCGAACCCACTGCCTTTGGCTTGCCGGGGCAGTTGGTGGGGGTGGTCGGCCCCAATGGCTGCGGCAAATCCAACATCATGGACGCCGTGCGCTGGGTGCTGGGCGAGAGCAAGGCCAGCGAGCTGCGCGGCGAGACGATGCAGGACGTGATTTTCAACGGCAGCGCGTTGCGCAAACCCGCCAGCCGCGCCAGTGTGGAGCTGGTGTTCGACAACGCCAGCCAGCGCGTGCCGGGTGCGTGGGGCCGTTACGCCGAGATTTCGGTGCGCCGCGTGCTCACGCGCGACGGCGCCAGCAGCTACCACATCAACCAGCAGCCGGTGCGTCGGCGCGATGTGCACGACCTGTTTTTGGGTACCGGGCTGGGGCCGCGCGCCTACGCCATCATCGGGCAAGGGACCATCGGTCGCATCATCGAGAGCCGCCCCGAGGAGCTGCGGCTGTTTCTGGAGGAGGCGGCCGGGGTGTCCAAATACAAGGAACGCCGGCGCGAAACCGCGGCCCGGCTGCTCGATGCGCGCGCCAACCTGAGCCGGGTGCAAGATATTTTGACCGAGTTGCAAGCCCAAAGCGCCAAGCTGGAGCAGCAGGCGGCGCAGGCGCGGCGCTACCGCGATCTGCAAGCCCGGCTGCTGCTGCGCCAGCGGCAACTGGCCTGGCTCAAGCTCAGCCAGGCCGAGGCCGAAGGGGCGCAGGCGCAGGCGCAGGCGCTGCAGGTGCAGCTCGAGCTCGATGAGCAAACAGCGGCCTTGCGGCGCCTCGAGGCCGACACCGAAACAGCCCGGCAGGCGCATTACGCTGCGGGTGAGGCGCTCAACCAGGCGCAAGGGGCCTTGTACGCAGCGGCGGCCGAGGTGGCGCGGCTGGAGGGCGAGATTCGGCATTTGCGTGACAACCGGCAGCGGGTGCAGCAGCGCCTCGAGCAACTGCAGCAACAGCGCGCGCAGTGGGACGCTCGCGCCAGCGCCGCCGCCCAGGAGCAGGCGCGCCTGGGGCCGCAAGAGCAGGCGGCGGCCGAACAGGCGGCTGCGCTGGCGGCACAGTGCCAGCAGCACAGCGCCGCACTTCCCGCCGCGCAGGCCGCATTGCAGGCAGCGCAGCAGCAACTGGTGCGCACGCGCCGAGCCCTGACCGAGCGCCAGCAGGCGCTGGGGGTGCTGGGGGCGCAGCAGCGCGCCTCCGAGCAGCAGCGCCAGCAGTGGCAGCAGCGGGCGCAGCGCCTGCACAGCGAAGCCCAGGCGCTGGCGCTGCAGGCCACCGACGGGCTGCGCCTAGCGCCCTTGCAAGCCGAGTGGGAGCAGGCGCAGCAGCGCCAGCAGCAAGCCCAGGATGGGCTGCAGCAACTGCAGTTGGAGCAGGCCCAGTGCGAGCGCCAGCGCAGCCAGTGTCAGCAGCAGGTGCAGGCCCAGGGGCAGGTGCTGGCCCAATGCCAGGCCCGGCTCGAGGCCTTGCAGGCCTTGCAAACCAGGCTGCAGCAAGCGGGCCAACTGCCGCAATGGCTGGCCCGCCATGGGCTGCAAGGGTGCACCGCGCTGTGGCAGCGGCTGCAGCCGGCGGCGGGCTGGGCCACGGCGATCGAGGCCGCCTTGCGCGCGCGGGTGCAGGCGCTGGAGCTGCCCAGCCTAGAGGCCGCGCTGGCGCTGGCTGACGCAGCCCCGCCGGGGGAGCTGGTGCTGTTTGAGCTGCCCGCAGGCAGCGATGGGGCCGGACAGAGCGCACCCGTGGCCAGTGCGCCCGTGGCCAGTGCGCTGGCGCAGCTGCAGCCGCTGGCGCAGCACCTGCACTGCCCCGAACCGGCCTTGCAGGCGCTGCTGGCGCGCTGGCTGCGCCCTTGCTACGCGGCAGCCAGTTTGCCCGAGGCGCTGGCCGCCCGCGCTGCGCTGGGCCCCGCCGAGCTGATCTACACCTCGCAAGGGCATTGCGTGGGCGCGCAACACCTGGCTTTTTACGCCGCCGCACCCGAGCAGTCGGGCTGGCTGGTGCGTGCGCAAGAAATCGAACAATTGCAGCAGCAACTGCGCGGCTTGCAGGGGCTGGCCGAGCAAGCGCGCCAGGCCCAGGCAGTGGCAGAAGCCGCTTGCACCCAAACCGGCGAGCGCTTGCAACAGGCCCGCGCTGCGGTCAGCGCCGCCCAGGCCCAGGCCCATGCGCTGCAAGTCGAGCTGCTGCGCCTGAGCCAGCAAGCCGAGCACCGGCAGCAGCGCGCCGCCCAATTGGCGCAAGAGCGCGCCGAAGCCGAGCAGCACCTGCAGCAGTTGCAGGGGCAGCAGCAGCAAGTGCAGGCGCAGCAGCAGGTGCTGCAGGACGAACTGCAGCGGCAGCAACAAGCCCAGCAACAGGCCGAGGGTGAGCAGGCACGGGCCGAGCACGCCCTGCAGCAGGCCAGCGCCCAGGCGCGCGCGCTGGAGCGCCAGGCGCAAGAGGCCGAATTTGCCCGGCGCAGCCTGCAGGCGCGAGCAGATGAGCTGCAGCGCAACCAGGCGGCGGCCGCGCAGCAAGCGGCCGAACTGGGCGGGCAAGCGCAGCAGGCGCAGGCCGAACTCGAAGCCCTTGCCGACGCCGCAGCGCAGGCAGCCTTGCAAGTGGCGCTGGACGCCAGGCACCGGTGCGAACAAGCGTTGGGAGCGCGGCGCAGTGCCCACGAAGGCCTGAGCGCCGACTTGCGCGCCAGCGATGCGCGCCGCATGCAGCTCGAACACGGGCTGGCGCCGCTGCGCACGCGCCTGAGCGAGCTGCAGTTGCGGCTGCAGGCGGCGCAACTGAGCCAGCAGCAGCAACGCCAGAGCCTGGAGGAGGCTGGAATCGATGTCCACGATGGACAGGGTATGCACGCCTTGGCGCGCAGCGTCGAAGCCGATGGGGTGCAGCTGGCCAGCCTGCCGGTGCAGGTGCAGCGCAGCCAGCGCGAACTTGAGGCCTTGGGCGATGTGAACCTGGCCGCGCTGCAGGAGCTGGCCGTGGCGCAGCAGCGCATACAATTTTTAAGCGAGCAAAGCCACGATTTGCAGCAGGCCATCGACACCCTCGAGGGAGCGATCCGCACCATCGACACCGAGACCCGCAGCCTGCTGGGCCAGACTTTCGAGGCGGTGAACCAGCAATTTGGGCGTATATTCCCCGAATTGTTCGGTGGCGGGCGCGCGCAGTTGCAGTGGAGCGAGGGCGAAATCCTCGAGGCCGGGGTGCAGGTGCTGGCGCAGCCGCCGGGCAAGAAAAACCAGACCATCCACTTGCTCTCGGGCGGCGAAAAGGCGCTGACCGCGATTGCGCTGGTGTTTGCCATCTTCCACCTCAACCCGGCGCCGTTTTGCTTGCTCGACGAGGTCGATGCGCCGCTGGACGACGCCAACACCGAACGTTATGCCAAACTGGTGACTCGTATGAGCTCTGAGACCCAGTTTCTTTTCATCAGTCACAACAAAATCACCATGGAAATGGCGCAACAACTCGTCGGTGTCACGATGCAAGAGCAGGGCGTCTCGCGCATCGTGGCGGTCGATCTGCAATCGGCCCATCATTTGCTGGAGGTGCAAGCGTGATCACGCCACTGCAATGGGGCTTGCTGCTGCTTGGGCTGGCGCTGCTGGTGGCGCTGTTGCTCTACAACCTCTGGAGTGCCCGGCGCCAGCGCCCGCGCCGCCCCGAAGCCGCTGCATCCGCGCAGTCGCCGCCGGGGGCACAGGCCGAATCCGGACATCGGCTCGACCCAGTGCTGGGTTTGCCCGAAGAGCCGCTGCCCGCTGACCTCCAGCACGCCACGGCCGTGCCCGACCTGCCCAAGGTGGTGCAGTCGCACCAGGTGCTCGATGCCCGGCTCGACGCCATCGCCATGCTGCTGAGCGATCAGGTGGTGTCGGGTGACGCCGTGCTGGCCGCTTTGCCGGCCAGCCGGCGCATCGACGGCAAGCCGTTTTATGTCGAGGCGCAAAACACCCAAACCCAGCAGTGGGAGCTGCCGCGGGCGGGGGAGCGCTACCAGGCCTTGCGCGCCGGCATCCAACTGGTGAATCGGGCCGGCGCGCTCAACGAAATCGGGTTTTCGCAATTCATCCAGCGCCTCGACGAGCTGGCCGACAGCCTGCAACTGCGCCCCGAATACCCCGACATGATGCAAGAGGTGGCGCGCGCCCGAACGCTGGACCAGTTTGCGCTGGCGCACGACGCGCAGTTGTCGTTTTGTGTGCGCGCCCGGCGTGCCGCCTGGAGCCCGGGTTATCTGACCCAGCACGCGGCGCGGGCCGGTTTTGTGGCGGGCCTGTTGCCGGGCCGCCTGGTGCTGCCAGCCAGCACGCCGGGCGCGGCGGCGGTGCTGGTGTTGCAGTACGAGACCCAGGCCGCCCTGGCCGACGACCCCGAGCAAGCGGTGCTGAACCAGTTTTCCGTGGCGCTCGATGTGCCCCACGTGGCGCGCAGCGAGCGCCCCTACGTGCGGCTGCGCGAGACGGCGCAGCAGTTGGCGCACAGCATGGAAGGGGTGGTTTGCGATGGCGCTGGTACACCCCTGCACAGCGATGCCATGGATCAGATCGGGGCCGAACTGGAGGCACTGTGCGAGGCCCTGCAGGCGCGCGAACTGGCGCCGGGCTCGGTGCTGGCGCGGCGCTTGTTTAGCTAGGCGATCTCACCGTTGTGCACCCCAAACTGGCCCCGGCGCCGGTCGGCAAAGTAGTGCTCCAGCGTGACCTTGACAGTGCGAAAAGCCAGCTCGTCCCACGGGATTTGATCTTCGCTGAACAGCCGCGCCTCGATGGTCTCGTAGCCGGGAGCGAACTGGTCGCTCAGCAGCCGGGCGCGGTAGTACAAATGCACCTGGCCCACCCGGGCCACGCTGAGCACGGTGAACAGCCCTTGCAGCTCGATTTGTGCCCCGGCTTCTTCGATGGTTTCGCGCACCGCGCCGGCGGCGGTGCTCTCGCCCAACTCCATGAATCCAGCCGGCAGCGTCCACTTGCCGCGCCGCGGCTCGATGTTGCGCAGGCACAAAAGCACCTGCTCGCCTTGCGGCCCCCAGACCGGCACTGTGCCCACCACGTTGAGCGGGTTTTGGTAGTGGACGGTGCCACAGGCCGGGCAGATGGCGCGCACCCGGGTGTCGCCGTCGTCGGGCAGCCGGTGCTGCACCGCCGCGCCGCACTGGCGGCAGTGTTTGATGGGCGAATGCGTCATGGGGGATAAGTGTAGTGGCTGCGCGGCGTGGTTGTAGCGGGCGCCGATTGTGCCGCTGCGAGCACCGCCCCCTACGAGCCCAAGGCGTGCGGCCAAGGCTGGTGTTGTGGCTACAAAGTGGGCACTGCCTAGGGAGTGCCCCAGAGGACGCTCTGGGTGGAACTGGGATGGATAATGTGGCCTGCCCGACCCACATAGGATAGTTGCCATGAACCCGCAAGCCCAACGCGCCCTGCTCACGATTTTGGTCCATGCCGCCATGGCCGATGGCCAAAAGGCCGACAGCGAGCGCCAGTTCATCCGCGAGCTGGCGCAGCAGCTCGACGCCGAGGCCGGTGCTGCGCAACTGTCGCAGGCGCTGCAAGATGCGCTGCTCAAGCGCGTGCCGCTGGCGCAGGCGGTGGCGCAGCTCGAAGACGCCGAGCAGCGCCAACTGGCTTACGAATGGGCGCTGGCGGTGTGCGACGCCGACGGCGTGGCCAGCACCGCCGAGCAGGCTTTCTTGTCGCAACTGCGGGCCCAGCTTGGGCTGACAGGCAGCGCCTCGGTGCAGGCGCTGGAGCAGCAGACGCACGCGGTGGCCGCTGCGGCGTATGCCGACGATTTTCTGGACGCTGAGGAGCCGCGTGCGCCCGCCGCCGCGCCTTCCCCTTGGGCCAGCGCCGCCCCCGCCGCCTTGGTGGCCACCGGTGCGGCTGCGGTGGGGGCGGCTGCGCTGGCGGCCCGTTCCGGGCTCGGGGCAGGCAGCCAAATGGGCAATCAAGCAGGTGCCCAGGCGGGCAGTCAGGCAGGCACCGCCCTGGCCGCCAGCAACCCGGCACTCGATTCCATGATCCTCAAGTACGCCATCCTCAACGGCGCGCTCGAGCTGCTGCCGCAATCGTGGGCCACGGTGGCCATCATCCCCTTGCAGGTCAAGATGGTGTACCGCATCGGCAAGGCGCACGGGGTGGCGCTGGACCAGGGGCACATCCGCGAATTCATCGCCGCTGCCGGGGTCGGGATGGGCTCGCAGTACCTGGAGCAGTTTGGGCGCCGCCTGCTCGGTGGCCTGGTCGGCAAGGTGGCTGGGCGCACCATCGGCGGCTTGGCCGGACGCGCCACTGGGGTGGCGTTTTCCTTTGCCACCACCTACGCGCTGGGCCAGTTGGCCAAGCGCTACTACGCCGGTGGGCGTGTGATGTCGGTCGATGTGCTGCGCCAGACCTTCCAGGGCCTGCTGGGGCCGGCCAAAAACCTGCAGCAGCAGCACCTGCCCGAGATTCAGGCGCGCGCACGCACGTTGAACGCCGGTGAGGTGCTGCGCCTGGTCAAGGGCGGTATTTGATTGGCCCCATGTTGCTGCTCGCCACCGCCCTCAAGCTGATCGCCGAACTGGCCTTGCTGGCCTTGATCGGGCGCTGGCTGCTGGGGGCTTGGTTGCGCCGGCTGGCGCCGCAGGCGCTCGAATCGAACGTGTTTCTGTGGTTGCTCGACACCCTGTGCCGCCCTTTCGTGACCGTGGCGGGCTGGCTGACGCCGCGCTGGGTGCTGCGCCAGCACCTGCCGCTGGTGGCTTTTTGCCTGCTGCTCGGGCTCTGGTTGGCGGCCACCGTGCTCAAACTCCAGTTGTGTCTCGAGGTGGGGTTGGAGCAATGCCGCTGAAGGCCGCGCAATCTGCCGCTGCCGGGTGGCAAGCGCTGGGGCCGGCCTTGGCGGGCGCGGCCACCTTGCTGGGGGGGCCGGGCATGGGTGCGCTCGTCTGGTTGCGCGTGTGGCGACGCAACCGCCAGAACGCCGATGCACTGGCTGCGCTGGCCTACTGGCGTGCCCGCAGTGGGCGCCCGCAAGCTGCCTTGCGCTGGCAAGGGCGCTGCGTGCAACTGAGGCCCCAGAGCGCCCAAGCCCATTTCAACCTCGGTTTCTTGCTGGAGCAATTGCAGCAAGACGAGGCCGCCCGGTTGGCTTTTGAGCGCGCCACCGAACTGGCGCCGCAGCTCGATTTGGCCTGGTTTGGGCTGGCGCGCTGCCTCGAGCGCCAGGGTCGGCTTGATGAAGCCTTGCCAGCCTACCAGCGCAACGCCGAGTTGCAGCCGTGGAGCCCGCACGCCCACGCGGCGCTGGCGCGCCTGCACGCACGCCAAGGGCGCCCCGAACAAGCGCAAGCCCTGATCGCGCACCTGCGCGGCTTCGAACCCCGGGTGGCGGCCGCTTTGCAGCAGGAACTGCAGCCCAACCGACCCATGCAGGGCAGGGCGGCGGCGCATCCCTTGGGCACCCACACACAGCAGGAGGCGGTCTGATGCGCGACCGCGCCTTGTATTGGCGCCGCATCAAGGCGCTGACGCTGCTCTTGTTGCTGCTCTGGTTTGGCGTCACTTTTGGAGTGAGTTTTTACGCCCGTGAGTGGGATTTCTATTTTTTCGGTTGGCCTTTTGGTTTTTGGGTTGCGGCCCAGGGTGCGATCGTGGTCTATGGCCTGCTGATCGCGTTCTACGCCTGGGCGGCCAACCGGCTCGACGACCTACATGGCGTGAGCGAGCCGCCCGACATCCACGAACCCCGGCGGCACTGAAGTGGGGCCCAAACCAGCCGCGCAACGCAGCTTTGAGCGCCAGCTGCACAAGGTTTTTTTGCTCTACACCGGGGCTTTTTTGCTGTTCGTGCTGTGTTTGGCGCTGCTGGAGCAGATGGGGCTGCCGCGGCACTGGATCGGCATGAGTTTCTTGCTCGGCAACATCGTGGTCTATGCGGCCATCGGCATCATGAGCCGCACCGTCGACCCGGTCGAGTATTACGTGGCAGGGCGGCGCGTGCCGGCTTTTTACAACGGCATGGCCACCAGCGCCGACTGGATGTCGGCCGCCTCCTTCATCGGTCTGGCCGGCACGCTCTACATGCACGGCTACAGCGGGCTGGCCTTTGTGCTGGGCTGGACCGGCGGCTATTGCCTCGTGGCCTTTTTTATGGCGCCCTATCTGCGCCGTTTTGGGCAGTTCACCATCCCCGATTTTCTGGCCGAGCGCTATGGCGGACTGTGGCCGCGCCTGTTGGGCATAGCGGCCGCCATCCTGTGCTCTTTTGTTTACATCGTGGCGCAAATCTACGGCGTCGGGCTCATCACCGCGCGCCTGACCGGGGTGGCCTTCGAGGTCGGGGTGTTTCTGGGGCTGGGCGGGATTTTGGTGTGCTCCTTTTTGGGCGGCATGCGCGCCGTCACCTGGACCCAAGTCGCGCAGTACATCGTGCTCATCATCGCCTACCTGGTGCCGGTGCTGTGGCTGTCGGTGCAGCAGACCGGATCGCCCTTGCCGCAACTGGTTTATGGCCAGCAGTTGCAGCAGATCAGCGAGCGCGAGCAAGAGCTCATGCGCGACCCGGCCGAGCTGCAGGTGCGCGCCATTTACCAGCAGCGCGCGCTGTTGCTGCAAGAGCGGCTGCAAGACCCGCAAGCGGCGCTGGAGCGCTTGCGCGTGCTGGAGCGCGAGCGGGTGCAGGTGCTGCGCGAATTCAATGCCTCGGCCGCGGTCATTGCGCAAGCGGAGCAAGATTTGGCGGCGCTGCCGCGCGACCCGCGTAGCGCGCGCCTGCTGTGGGAGCGCCAGTTGCAGGAGGCGCAACAAAAATCGCTGCCGCTGGGCGGCATGCAGCCGCACGCGCAGGCTTTTGCCGGCGACCCGCATGGCAGCCCGGCCGAGCAGCAGGCGTTTCACGAGTCGCGGCTCAATTTTTTGGCGCTGGTGTTTTGCCTCGTCGTGGGCACCGCCGCCCTGCCGCACATCCTGATGCGCTACTACACGGTGCCCGATGCGCGGGCGGCGCGCCAGTCGGTGGCGTGGTCGCTGCTGTTCATCGGCTTGCTCTACGTTAGCGCGCCGGCGCTGGCGGTGATGGTCAAGTTCGAGGTTTTTCATGTGCTGGTGGGCACCCCCTTCGACCAGTTGCCTGAGTGGGTGGCGGCCTGGAGCCGCATCGACGCCGAGCTGCTGCGCGTGAGCGACGTGAACCTCGACGGTCTGCTGCAGCTCAACGAGATCAGCATCGGCTCCGACATCATCGTGCTGGCCGCGCCTGAAATCGCCGGGCTGCCCTACGTGGTTGCGGCGCTGGTGGCAGCCGGTGGGCTGGCGGCGGCGCTCTCGACTGCCGACGGGCTGCTGCTGACCATGGCCAACGCGCTCAGCCACGACCTGTACTACAAAATGATCGACCCGCACGCCGCCACCGCGCGCCGGGTCACGGTCTCGAAGGTGGTGCTGCTGGTGGTGGCGCTGGCGGCGGCCTATGTGGCGGCGCAAAAACCGGCCGATATTTTGTTCATGGTTTCGGCCGCCTTCTCGCTCGCCGGGGCGGCTTTTTTCCCGGCGCTGGTGCTGGGCATTTTCTGGAAGCGCGCCACCGGCAGCGCGGCGGTGCTGGGCATGCTCAGCGGCCTTGGGGTCACGCTGTACTACATGATCAGCACCCAGCCATGGCTGCGTTCGGTCTTTGGTGTCGAGGGGCCGGTCGAGGTGTGGTGGGGGATCGAGCCGATTTCGGCCGGGGTGTTCGGGGTGCCGGTGGGCTTTGCCGTCATGATCGCCGTCAGTCTGGTGACGCGGCGCCCACCGCTGCGCGTGCAGACCCTTGTGGAGCAGGTGCGAAGCGGGTTATAATTCCAAGCTTATCTTGCCGCACTCCAACCGACGCTGGGGGCGGCTTTATCTCGCTGTTGCGAGAAAATCCACAAGGAGTGTGCATGCGTCATTTTGAAATCATCATGTTGATCCACCCGGATCAGAGCGAGCAGGTGCCAGCCATGCTGGAGCGCTACAAGGGCATGATCGCCGCCGGCGGTGGCCAGATCCACCGCATCGAAGACTGGGGTCGGCGCCAAATGGCCTACCAGATCAACAAGCTGTCCAAGGCGCACTACCTGTGCCTGAACATCGAAGCCAACCAGGCCGTGATGGCCGAGCTCGACCACGCCTTTCGCTTCAACGACGCCGTGTTGCGCCACCTCGTGGTGCAGCGCAAGCAGGCCGACACCGGCCCTTCGCCCATGATGCGCTCGGTGGAGCGCGAAGAGTCGCGCAAGGCCAATCAGCAAGAGGCCGCCGCCTGAGTGGCAGCCCGTGGCTGAACCCGCAACCGAAACCCGGAACCCGCACAACCGCCTGCACCTGGAAGCCACCGTGGTGGCTTGCAACCCGCTGCGCTATACCCCGGCTGCCATACCCGTGATCGATGTGCTGCTCGAGCACCAGTCTTTGCAGATTGAGTCGGGGCAGCAGCGTCAGGTGGCTGTGCAGCTCAAGGCGGTGGGCTTTGGTGCCATGGCCGAGGCGCTGGTCAGGCTGCCGCTGGGGGTGGTGCTGCAAGCACAGGGCTTTTTGGCCCACACCCGCAACGGCAAGGGCGTCGTGTTGCACATTCAAGAATTCAAGCTCATTTAAGGAAGCTATTATCATGCCAGCTCCGAAACGTTTCAATAAAGACAAGCGCCCCAAGCGCAACACCCAGTCGCTGCTGTTCAAGCGCAAAAAATTCTGCCGCTTCACCGTGGCCGGCGTGGTCGAGGTGGACTACAAAGACATCGACGTGCTGCGCGACTTCATCTCTGAAAACGGCAAGATCACTCCGGCCCGTCTGACTGGCACCCGTGCCATTTACCAGCGTCAGGTGACGACGGCGATCAAGCGCGCGCGCTTTCTTGCCCTGCTGCCGTACTCCGACCAGCACCGCGTCTAAGCGCAAGGAGCCTTCATCATGCAAATCATTCTGCTCGACAAAGTCATCAACCTCGGCAACCTGGGCGATGTGGTCAAGGTCAAAGACGGTTACGCCCGCAATTTCCTGATCCCCAACGGGCGCGCCCGCCGCGCCACCCAAGCCGCTGTGGCCGAGTTTCAGGCGCGCCGCGCCGACCTCGAAACAGCGGCTGCGGCCAAACTGGCTGCCGCCCAAGAGCTGGGCGCCAAGCTGGGCGGTGTGGGCCTGAAGCTGTCGCAAAAAGCCGGTGTCGATGGCCGCCTGTTTGGCTCCGTCACCAACCACGACATTGCCGACGCGCTGGGCCGCCAGGGCTTTGCCGTCAACAAGGCCCAGGTGCGCATGCCCAACGGCCTGCTCAAGAACGTGGGCGAGTACACGGTCCAAGTGTCTTTGCACACCGACGTGGTGGTGGATGTCAACGTCAGCGTGCTGGGCGAGACCGCTTGAGGCGGGCCGGTTCAGCTCTGGCGTGATAAAAACCGGCTTCGGCCGGTTTTTTTATGCGCCAAGCTCCTTTTGCCCTGATCTTTTTCTAGTCTGATCGCTTTGGAACACCTGCTCGCCATCGACAACGGCACGCAAAGCGTGCGCGCCTTGCTGTTTGATCTGCAGGGCAACCTGGTGGCCAAGTCGCAGGTGCCGCTGAACGCTTATTTTTCTGCCCAACCCGGCTGGGTCGAGCATCCGGTCGAGGGCTACTGGAGCGCCTTGTGCGCCGCCTGCCAGGCGCTGTGGGCCCAAAGCCCGGTGCCCAAATCTTCGATCAAAGGGGTGGCGGTCACCACCCAGCGCGGCACCCTCATCAACCTGGACCGCCACGGTCAGCCATTGAGAGCGGCCATGGTCTGGCTGGACCAGCGCCGCACCGAGCAGGTGCCGCGCCTGAGCTGGTGGTGGCGCGCCGGCTTTGGGCTGCTGGGCGTGGGCGAGACCATCGACCAGGTGATCGCCCAGGCCGAAGCCAACTGGATCGCCGCCCACCAGCCCGAAATCTGGCAGCGCACCGACAAGTTTTTGTTGCTCTCGGGCTACCTGAACCACCGCCTGTGCGGGCAGTTCATCGACTCGATCGGCTCGCAGGTCGGCTACCTGCCCTTCGACTACAAGGGCCAGCGCTGGGCCGGGGCGATGGACTGGAAATGGCAGGCGCTGGCCCCGATCAAGCGCCGCATGTTGCCCGAGCTGGTTGCGCCCGGCACGGTGATGGGCCAAATCAGCGCCGCTGCGGCGCACGACACCGGCATCCCGGTCGGCTTGCCGCTGCTGGCGGCCGCTGCCGACAAGGCCTGCGAGGTGCTCGGGGCCGGTTGTTTGGAGGCGCACATCGCTTGCCTCTCCTACGGCACCACGGCCACCATCAACAGCACCAGCCAGCGCTACGTCGAGGTCAGCCCCTTCATTCCGCCCTATCCAGCCGCGCTGCCGGGCCACTACAGCACCGAGGTGCAGATTTTCCGTGGCTACTGGATGGTGAACTGGTTCAAAGAGGAGTTTGGCCTGCCCGAGCAACTGCGCGCCGCCGAGCAGGGGGTGGCGGTCGAGACGCTGTTTGAGGAGCTGGTCGATGCCGTGCCGCCGGGCTCGATGGGGCTGCTGCTGCAACCCTATTGGACGCCGGGCCTGCGCCACCCCGGGCCGGAAGCGCGCGGCGCCATGATCGGTTTTAGCGACGTGCACAACCGGGCCCATTTTTATCGTGCCATTCTGGAGGGCCTGGCTTATGCCCTGCGCCAGGGCAAGGAGCGCATCGAGCAGCGCAGCGGGGTGCCGATCACGGAGCTGCGCGTTTCGGGCGGGGGCTCGCAAAGCGACGCCGCGATGCAACTGACGGCCGATGTGTTTGGGCTCCAGACCGCGCGCCCGCATGTGTACGAGACCTCGGGCCTGGGGGCGGCGATCGACGCCGCCGTGGGCTTGGGGCTGCACCCCAATTTCCCGTCGGCGATTGTCAGCATGACGCGCATCGGCCGGGTGTTTGAGCCCAATCCGCAACACCGCCAAATCTACGATGCGCTCTACACCCGCGTGTACTGCCAGATGTACGAGCGCTTGTTGCCGCTGTACCGGGAGATTCAGCAAATCACCAAGCAAGCGGCACCCGCTGGCGCAAGGGCGCAGAGCGGCCCCGCACAAGGCAATTAGCGGCCCATGCGTGGGCAAGCGGCTACCACAGGCGCCACCACGGGGCGCGTTCAGGCGCCGCGCCTTGGCCCAGGAAGGCGCTTTGCGGGAAGTTGAGCGCCAGCACGCGGCGCGCATCGGCGGCCAGATCGTTCATGCCCAGCGCCTGGTAGGAGCGGTATTTGATGTACAGCGCTTCTTCGGCCGCGGGTACGCCCTGGAAGTCGGTGATGGCGACCTGGGCGCGGTTGATGGCGGCCACGTAGGCGCCACGGCTAAAGTAGTAGCGCGCCACGTTGACTTCGGACTGCGCCAGCGAATTCACGATGTGCGCCAGACGCAGCCGCGCGTCGGGGGCGTAGCGCGATTCGGGGAAGCGATCGACCAATTCACGAAAGGCCTCGAAGGATTGACGGGCCGCCCGCTGGTCGCGCTCGGACAGATCGACATTGGCCAAGAAGCCCAAAAAGCCGAGGTTGTCTTGGAAGTTGACCAAGCCCTTGAGGTAGAGCGCGTAGTCGAGCGCCGGGCTGGCCGGGTGCAGGCGCATGAACCGGTCCAGCGTGGCGATGGCCTGCGCCTGTTCACCGGCGCGGTAGTGAGCGAAGGCTTTTTCGAGCTGCGCTTGCTGCGCCAGCAAGGTGCCGGCGGCGCGGCCCTCGAGGCGCTCGAACAGCGTGATGGCGCGCTCGAAGTTGCCCCGCTCGCGCTCGGCCACGGCCTCGGCGTGCAGGCGGTTGGGGCTCCAGTCGGCGGTGGGATCGGCGGTTGGGCCGCTGGCGCAGGCGCTCAGCAGCACGACCGCAACGGCCAGCGCCGCAAAGGAACGGCCTGCACGGGCTCGCGCCGGGGCGAGAGCGGATAATCGGCTCAGAAACATCGTGTGCATACCTTCGCGTGGCGGGACCAAAGATTGACGAAACCCATTATATCGACGCCGCCCCATCTGCTGGCTGGCGCATCCCTC
>Ga0207950_100191_pt1 | contig 23082 bp, 22 predicted proteins | sample Subbio11_8B_AprC_FD_184814 | JGI IMG/M metagenome (GOLD analysis project Ga0207950, IMG submission 184814) | Serpentinite rock and fluid subsurface biosphere microbial communities from McLaughlin Reserve, California, USA - CR11_8B_AprC (SPAdes) | ecosystem: Environmental > Terrestrial > Deep... | reverse complement strand
GGGATGGCCACACACCTGCCCATCACCACCTTCACGGTGGCTTTGGCCGCGGTTAGCCTGGCAGGTCTGCCGCCTAGCGGGGGCTTTATCGCCAAGTGGTGGCTAGTCACCGCGGCCATCGGCAGCGGGCAGTGGGTCTGGGCGCTCATTATGCTAGCGGGCGGGCTGTTTAGTGCGCTCTATCTGTTTCGGGTGCTGGTTATCGCCCTGCTGGAGCCGCGCTCAGGCGCCGTGTTGCACCCCGTGCCACGAGGGCTCGAGCTGATCGCCTTGGCGCTGGCGCTGCTGGCTATCTTGATCGGCCTGCGCACCCCCGAACTGCTGGCGCTGCTGGCGCCGGGCTCGCCGTTTGGAGGTCCGCCATGAACTGGGACTTCTGGTTGCCCTTGCTGGTGCTACTAAGCTCGTTAGTTACCGGGCTGCTTATCTTCACACTGCAAGGGAGAGTACGCAACCTGCTCAACCTGACCGGCGCTGCCGTCACGCTGGTGTTGGTGGCGATCAGCGGCGTCGGCGCGCTGCGTGGGGCTGAGCACGAGACGCGCCTCCCCCTGCTGCCTGGGCACGACCTGCTGCTGCGTATCGAGCCGATCGGGTTGATGTTTGTCGCGCTGGCAGCTGTGCTCTGGTTCCTTACCACCCTCTACGCTATCGGCTACCTTGCAGGCTCGCCCAATCGCAGCCGTTTCTTCGGTTTCTTCAGCATCTGCATCACCGCCACCATGGGCATCGCCCTGTCTGGGAATCTGCTGACCTTCGTAATCTTTTTCGAGCTGCTGACCCTCGCCACCTACCCGCTGGTAGTCCATCCCGGTACCCGCGAGGCGATGCGCGCCGGGGCCATCTATCTGACCTACACCTTGATCGGCGGAGCGGCGCTGCTCCTCGGCGTGATTTGGCTTTATACTCTGGCCGGGCCGGTCGAGTTCACGCGCGGCGGCGTCTTGACCCCACTGACTGACAGCCATCAGGGGGCGCTGATAGCGATCTTCTTCTTGCTGATCGGAGCGCCGGCGGTCAAGGCGGCGCTCGTGCCGCTGCACGGCTGGCTCCCCCTGGCCATGGTCGCCCCGGTGCCGGTTAGTGCGCTGCTGCACGCCGTGGCGGTAGTTAAAGCTGGCGCCTTCGGCATTATGCGGGTAGTGTTCGACGTCTACGGCGTCGAGCTTATGGCGGCCTGGGGCCTTAGCGGGGTGCTCCTGCTCTGGGCGGCCGCTACTATTCTCTACGGCTCGCTGCAAGCCCTTAAGCAGGATGATCTCAAACGCCGCTTGGCCTACTCGACAGTTAGTCAGCTCTCCTACATTGCGCTGGGTGTAGCGCTGTTGGGGCCCCTGGGCATTATCGGCGGGTTGGTCCATCTGGTTAACCACGGTGTTACCAAGATCACCCTCTTCTTCGCGGCAGGTAATCTGGCTGAGACTATGGGCATCTACCGCATCAGCAAAGTCGATGGGGTCGGCCGCCACCTCCCCTGGAGTATGACGGCCTTCACGGTGGCAGCCATGGGTATGATCGGGCTGCCGCCTACGGCCGGTTTCATCAGCAAGTGGTACCTGGCGCTAGGCGGGCTCGAGCAAGGCCTACCCTGGATCGTGGGGCTGTTGGTGATAAGCGGACTGCTAAATGCCGCCTACTTCCTACCGGTGGTCTATCGCGCCTGGTTCATGCCGCCTAAACAAGAGTTCCCGGCAGCTACCGGGCAGGACGCCCCCTGGAGGATGTTGGTGCCGACCTTGGCCACCGGCCTCCTGTCGCTACTGCTCGGCCTGTTTGCCTTCAGCCCCTACGGCCCGCTAGTGCTGGCACAACGGATCGCTGCGGGGATCTCCCCATGACCGCCGTCCTGCTATGGCTTACCATCCTGACGCCGCTGGTGCTGGCCGCGCTGCCGGGGGCGCGCCGCCTGGCGCCTTGGGCCGCAGCTCCGGGCGTAGCGCTGGCAGCGTTCGGTGAGGTCGGCAGTGAACTTAACCTTCCCTGGTTGCTGCTGGGTACGCGGCTCGGCCTCGACGAGACGGGCCGGGTGTTCTTGCTCTTGACCGCGCTGCTGTGGCTGCTAGCTAGTCTGTACGGTCAGGTCTACGGCCAGAGCGACCCCCGGCAGCAGCGTTACCTCGGCTTCTGGCTACTGACCCTGGCGGGAAACCTGGGGGTGATCCTGGCCCACGACCTCGTCACCTTTTATCTCTGCTTCGCCCTGATGACCCTAGCCGCCTTCGGGCTGGTAGTCCATCGCGACAACCCCGAAGCCCACCGCGCCGGGCGGGTCTATCTGGTAATGGCCCTGTTAGGGGAAGGGCTGATCCTGGCCGGCCTGGTAGCCGCCGCCATGGCCGTGGGCGGGCTGCTGCTCCCCGCACTGGCAGGCGTCTCCTTAGGTGCTGTGCCGTCCCTGCTGCTGGCCCTAGGCTTCGGCGTCAAGGTCGGCGTAGTGACCATTCACATGTGGCTGCCGTTAGCTCACCCCATCGCACCCACACCGGCTAGCGCAGTCTTAAGCGGCGCCATGATCAAAGCCGGGCTCTTGGGCTGGCTCCGCTTCCTGCCGCTCGGCGAGGCGGCGCTGCCTACGGTGGGCGGCCTACTGGCTGCGCTCGGCCTGATCGGGGCATTCTACGCCGCGCTGGTGGGGTTCACGCAACGCGAGGCCAAGACCGTCCTGGCGTATTCGAGTGTCAGTCAGATGGGGCTTGTCACCCTGGCCGTCGGCCTGGCCATGGCCTACCCTCAACTCTGGCCCGCAGCCTCGATCGTGACGCTTGCCTTTGCCATGCATCACGGCCTGGTTAAGGGGGCGTTGTTTTTAGGTATCGGGGTGGGGCCGCGCAGCGTAGTCCTAGTGGGCCTAAGTCTGGCGGCGCTGGCTATGATCGGTCTACCTTTGACCGGCGGGGCTTTAGTCAAGTCGCTCCTCAAGGAGGTGGTGGGAGGGGGCTGGCTCGAGCTATTGGTGTCGCTGAGCGCCACCGGCACCACGTTGCTAATGCTGCGTGTGCTGGTACTGGTTGGCCGTCAGTCAGCAGCGGCCACACCCCACCTCCTCCCGTTCTGGCTGGCCTCACTGGTGGCGGGACTCTTCGCCCTGCCTCTTTGGGCCTTCGCTGCGGGCTGGCCGTTAACGGAGCACCTCGGCCTCTCGCTCGATAAAGCCTGGACACTGGTCTGGCCAGGCCTCTTGGGCCTATCGCTGTTTACCGCTCTGGGCGGTTTCGGGCGGCTGCGCTTCCCTCAGCTGCCACCAGGTGATCTTCTGGTAGGGCTGGAGCTACTGTGGCGCCGGTTCCGTCCGGAGTTGCGGCCAGCCTCTGTTGCCAAGCTCTCCCACGCCAAACAGGTCCCGTCGCTGACCTGGCTCGATAGACTCGAAGCGCGGCAGCGCCGTTGGGATAACGTCGGCCTCCTGTGGCTGAGCTTGGGGACGCTGCTAATACTGGTCATGCTGGGAGGTAATGGTGGCTAGTTGGCTTGCCGCAGCGCGCCGCGCGCTGCTATTTACGCTAGTCTGGTGGGCCCTGGCCGAGGGAAGCCTCGACCGCTGGCCGTTCGCGCTGGCGATGGTGGGGCTGGCTACCTATGTCAGCTTAGCCCTCCTGCCGCCGCCGCGCTGGCGGCTTCGCTGGCAGGCGCTCCCGAGCTTTGCACTGTTCTTCTTTCATCAGGCACTCTTAGGCGGTATCGATGTGGCGTGGCGGGCACTCCATCCGCAACTACCGATAAAACCCGGCTTCTTGCGCCATCCGTTACAGCTTAAGCCCCACGCCGCTCGCCTGCTGATGGCCTGGACGGTGAGCCTGTTGCCGGGTACGCTCAGCGTTGAGCTCGAAACAGATTGCCTGGAGATACACTCGCTAAACACTGACCTGCCGGACCAGGCACTGGCAGCGCTCGAAGCAAAGATCGGGGCGCTCTTTCTGCTAGACCCGAGAGCCTAGACCTCAACCATGCAGCCGCCCGTTGCGCCTCTCCTTAAAGATGAGCGGTGCGCTCATAGCGTCACTTTATGAGAGAGCTCTATCCGTGAGCGATCTCTTACCGCTGCTGCTAGTCCTCTGGCCGCTTATCGGCGCGCTGCTGGTTAGCCTATCAGGGAGCTTGCGCCACGCCCTGGCACTAGTCTTTACCGGCGTGACTCTGTTAGGCGCCATAGCGCTAATGTCGCTGGTCGCCTCAGAGCGCCTGGTGATGAGTGTGCCGCTGATGCTGGGCCTCACTCTTAGCGTTGATGCCTTCAGCGCGTTGCTAGCGCTTTTTGCCAGCTTTGTCTGGTTTTGCGTCACTTGGTATGCCATCGACTATCTGCCATTGGACCAAGGCGGCCTTTATCACCCCACGTCGCTACTGGTGCTCTCAGCCATGCTCGGCATGGTGCTGGCGGGCGACCTGATCACGCTCTACCTGTTTTTTGAACTGCTCGGCCTGCTGGGCTTTGTGCTGGTGTTTCACGACCGTACCGCAGCGGCCAGGCAAGCGGCTCTGAAGTACCTGTGGATGACCATGCCTGGCAGCAGCGCGCTCCTGGCCGGGATCTTGCTGGTTTATAGCATCAGTGGCTCGGTAGCGATCAACCCCTTGGCGCTGGAGGCCGGAGTCACACCCCTGCACTGGCTGGCGTTCGGCCTTCTGCTGCTCGGTTTTGGTGTTAAGGCGGGGATGGTGCCCGTCCACGGCTGGCTGCCCGGCGCCCATTCCGCCGCCCCATCACCGGCCAGTGCGCTGCTCTCCGGAGTGATGATCAAAGCCGGAGCTTATGGCATCTTTCGCTCCCTAACGGCTGTCTTTAGGCCAACTTTGGGCTATGAGTTAGCCGCAGCGTGGCAGCACGGCGCTACCTTTGGCCTCATTGTCCTGTGGCTAGGCCTACTCACCATGCTGGTAGGGGTAGTGCTAGCCTTAAAACAGCACGATGCCAAACGGTTACTGGCCTACAGCAGCATCAGCCAGATGGGCTTCGTACTGGCCGGCCTGGGAGCGGCGGGCTATCTCGGCCTGGGGGGTGCGCAAGGTCAGGCGGGTGGGCTCTTGCACATTGTCAATCACGGTCTCTTTAAGGCTGCCCTGTTTCTCGGTGTCGGTGCCGTAGCGCTGCGCACCGGCGAGCGCAACCTGTATAAGCTAGGGGGCTTGTGGCGGCAGATGCCGCTAACCTTCATATTCATGCTCATCGCAGCGGCAGGAATCGCCGGCATCCCACTGTTTAACGGCTTTGTCAGTAAGAGTCTAATCCATCACGCTGTACTCGAGGCACACCCAATGCTGCCGTGGCGCTTGGCCGAGGTCGTGCTAATAGTTACCAGCGGCGGCACGGTAGCCTTGTTCATTAAGCTCATCAGCCTTACCTTTCTCGGTCGGTCACAGTGCGCGGCGGTCCGTGACGCGCCAGCAAGGATGCTAATAGCCATGGGGCTGTTGGCTATCCCCATCATCTTTCTCGGCCTCAGACCTGATGTCGCGCTTGGCACCATCGCCGCTGGGCTAAGCGCTTGGGGGATATCTGCCACCGGGGTTGACACCTTCTTGCAGCAGTATTTCCTGAGCATCAGCGATCTGCAAAAAGCAGCTATCAGCACCGGCCTAGGCATACTGATCTACCTGGCTATTGTCAAAACCAAGCGGCCCTGGCCTATCTTTAGCCGCGCCACCGCCTTGCTCTCGGCTCGGGCCCGTAGCATAACTAGCGCCATCCGGTCCGAGCTATCTCTGGTGCTGCCGGGCCGCACCCTGCTAACCAGCCTAGAGCAGCTGCTGATGCGCTGGGATCATGCCGGAGCTTTATGGCTGGCGCTTGGCGCGCTGCTGATACTGGCCATGCTGGGCGGAAGGGGTGGCTAGTGCTTCAGCGGATCCAGCGCTTAATCAAGAACCCCCAACCAGACCGCCAGGAAATAGTCTGGGGGTTGCGGCTAAGCTATAGCGCCAGCTTCTTGTTGCAACCGCTCTGCGCCTTGCTGTTTGGCGGGGTGCTGCTGCTTATCACCGCCCCCCAGGCTGCCGCCGCAGCGCTGATGAGCCAGATGCTCATCGCCTTGGCGCTTCTACAGCTGCCGGTAGCGCTAGCCATGGCCCACCGCCTCGGACGGAGCGGCGACAAGGGCGCCTTGATCGCCGCCAGCATCGCGCTGGGAGTGCTGCTGGCTACCCCGGCCTGGCTGGCGCTGTTCGCTTGGCTGATCGGCAGCGCACCGCGCTACCTGGTTATCCTGCTCGGCCTGCTAAGCCTCTACTATGCGCTAGGGCTGGTTCTGGCAGGGAGAGCAACCTTCACATCCGGTAGCCAGTAGCCCATCCGTGACTTCAAGGGACTGTCTCCTTATCGTTCGGGGCGCGCCCTGCAAAACGCTCGCCCTGTTCAAACCAGGCCCGCCAGTCCCAGGAGCTCTTGTGAACCTCGGCCAACTGGAAGGTCTCGGTGCTGGTCACGGCCGGCGCGGCACGCGGCAGCTCCTGGGCAATGAAACCGTGCAAGTCGCGCAGGCTGGCGTGCAGAGTTTGGATGATGATATCCGCAGCACCGAGCGAGATGCCGACAAAGCGCACGTTGGGATAGCGAGTCAGGATTTCAGCGGTTTCCTGGACATGCCCCGGCTTGACGCGGATGAGGCTGATCGCCACCACCTCGACCCCCAGTTTGAGCGGATCGCCAACCGCTTCGATATGGATCAGCTCCCGCTCAGTCATGCGGTTCACCCGTGAGCGGATGGTCGCCTCGGCCACGCCAAGTTCGCGGGCGATATCGCGATAGGGGCGTCGGCCGTCACGCTCCAGCGCCATAATGATGCGTCGATCGAGGTAATCGAGGTCAGCCAGGGCCATAGTCAACAGCAAAACTATAGCTGCGCATTGGTTAGTTTGTCAAGGCAAAATATTGACATTGCGCGAAAAATCAATTAAAATGTCGCGCATATGGTGCGTAACTGGAGGTATCTATGAAGAAGCTTAGAGTCCTTCTGATAACTATCCTGATCGGGCTAGTAACCAGCAGTCTGGCGCAGGTCACCGTGCGGGTAGGGCTAGGCGCGGATCCCGACATTCTCGACCCCGACCTGGGCCGCACCTTGGTGGGGCGGATCGTTTTTGCTAGTCTGTGCGACAAGCTATTCGAGATCACGCCTGATCTGCAGGTGGTTCCGCAGCTAGCCACCGGCTACCAAGTATCCGAAGATGGCCTGACCCTCACCATCCGCATCCGCCAGGGGGTAGTCTTTCATGACGGCACCCCGCTCAATGCCGAAGCTGTCAAGTTCAACCTCGAGCGGAGCCTAAACCTGCCTGGCTCGCTGCGCCGCAGTGAGATTCAACAGATTAGTTCGGTGGAGGCCATCGACAATTACACCGTGCAGCTCAATCTGTCAGAGCCGTTCGCACCGCTGATCGCCCAGTTGGCCGACCGAGCCGGCATGATGATCTCACCAACCGCTGCCAAGACGCTCGGCGAACAGTTCGGCGCCAACCCCGTTTGTGCTGGACCGTTCAGGTTCGTCAGCCGTGTGGCACTAGATCGCATCGTGCTCGAGCGCTTTACCGACTACTGGGATGCTGAGCGTATCAAGATCGACCGCGTGGTTTTCCTCCCTATTCCCGACGCCAGTGTACGGCTGGTCAATCTGAGAGCCGGCGACCTGGATTTGATCGAGGGTGTCGCCACTACCGACCTCAATCTGGTGCGCGCTGACCCCAACCTTGAACTCGTTTCCTCGCCGAGCCTTGCCTACCAAGGGATGACCATCAATCTGGCCAACCCCGCACCACGCGATCACCCGCTTGCCACCGACGTGCGCGTGCGCGAGGCTCTTGATCTGTCGCTAGACCGCAATGCCATTAACCAGGTAGTTTTTGATGGGCAGTTTTTAGCTGGCAATCAGCCCCATCCCCCAACCAGCCCTTGGTACATCGCCGACTATCCCATGGTTGCACGCGACGTCGAACGCTCCAAAGCGCTGCTGGCAGAAGCGGGCCACACGCGCGTGGCCTTTGAGTTGATGGTCGTCAACAACCCGGTAGCTATCCGCGTGGGCGAGGTGATACAGATTATGGCCGCCGAGGCAGGCTTTGACATCAGTTTGCGCCCCACCGAGTTCGTTACTGCTCTAGACTTACAAACTCAAGGTACGTACGATGTCTTTCAAGTTGGCTGGTCAGGCCGCATTGACCCCGACGGTAATATTCACCAGTTTCACACCTGCGAAGGAACTTTCAATTTCACTGGTTACTGTGACGATATCGTGACCCAACTCCTTAACGAAGCGCGCACTACCAGCGATCCCACCGAACGGTTAGCGCTCTACCGAGAAGCCGCGCTGCGCTTTCTGCCTAATCGCCACATCATCTACCTCTATCACCCTCAGTTGTTCTTCGCGCACACCAACCGCTTAAGGGGCTTTGAGGCTTACCCTGACGGTCTGATCCGCTTCCAAGGCGTCACCCTCAACTAAGCTCGGCTTCTGGTGAGAGTCTAGGGGCATCGATATTCATGCTCCTCTTTATTGTCCAGCGTTTATTGGCCACCATTCCGACGCTGCTGTTCGCCACCCTTATGGTGTTTGCCATCCAGCGCCTACTACCGGGCGATCCCGCCTTAGCGCTGGTCGGTGAAGAGCGCGACCCCCAGGTCATCGCCTTCATCCGCGAGAAGTACCGTCTCGACGATCCGCTGCCCGTGCAGTACCTGGCCTGGATGTGGCAGCTTCTTCACGGCAACCTCGGTGAGTCGATCCGCACCAGGCAGCCCGTCACCCAGCTAATCCTAGAGAAGCTGCCGGTAACGGTCCAACTGGCCGTCTGGAGCATGCTGGTCGCGCTAGTGATCGCCATCCCGGCAGGGGTGATCGCCGCAGTGCGCAAGAACAGCCTGGCCGATCACCTAAGCACGTTCGCTGCCCTGTCCGGCTTATCGATCCCCAACTTCTGGCTCGGCATCATGTTGATCCTGCTGCTGGCCGTGCATTGGCAACTGCTGCCGGCTTCGGGCTACGTCTCTCTTTTCGAGGACCCAGTGGAGAGCCTGCGCCGCATGATCATGCCCGCCTTTGTGCTGGGCACCGGCCTGGCTGCAGTACTGATGCGCCAGATGCGCAGCGCGATGTTGGAGGTGCTGCGCCAGGACTACGTCCGCACCGCTAAGGCCAAGGGGGTACGGGGCACGGTTATCGTGGTGCGACACGCCATGCGCAACGCGCTGATACCAGTTGTCACCATCATCGGCCTGCAGATGGGCGCACTGCTGTCCGGGGCGGTTTTGACCGAGCAGGTCTTCGCCATCCCCGGCTTCGGCCGGATGATAGTAGATGCGGTGTTCAATCGCGACTACGCCGTGGTGCAGGGGGTGGTGCTGTTTACTGCTACCGCCTACATCGCCATCAACTTCCTGGTCGATATCCTTTACGCGCTGATCAACCCTAAGATCCAGGTGGGCAGATGACCTCTACCGTTCAGGGACAAGTCCGCCGCAGCTGGCCCCTCAGGAATCGAGCAATCCGGCGCTTTGTGGCCAATCCATCCTCAATCGTAGGGCTAGCCCTAGTTATGATCTTTGTGCTGGTCGCTATCTTTGCGCCACAACTAGCGCCTCATTCGCCAGCCAGCGCCAACTTCTTGGCTGTACGTCAGGCGCCCAGCACCGAGCACCTCCTGGGCACCGACGAAATCGGGCGCGATGTGCTATCGCGCGTCCTCCACGGAGCCAGGGTCAGTCTAATGGCCGGTGTTATCGCGGTACTGATCGCGCTGGTGCTGGGGGTACCGCTCGGCCTCGTCTCCGGCTACTACGGCGGGCGCTTAGACGAGCTGATCATGCGCTTTACCGACGCGCTGTTGGCTTTCCCCTTCCTGATCCTGGCGGTCGCCTTCACCGCTGCTTTGGGCCCCAGCCTTCTCAACGCCATGATAGCCATCGGCATCGCCAGTGCACCAACCTTTATCCGCCTCACCCGCGGCCAGGTCCTGGCGGTACGGGCCGAGGACTACGTACAGAGCGCTAAAGCCCTGGGCGCGGGCGACCTGCGCATCCTCACCCACCACGTTTTACCTAACAGCCTCGCACCGATCCTGGTGCAAGCCACGCTGACCATCGCCGGGGCCATCATCGCCGAGTCGTCGCTGAGCTTCCTGGGGCTTGGCGTACAGCCGCCCACGCCGAGCTGGGGCGGTATGCTCAACACCGCCCAGGGCTTCATCGTCCAAGCGCCCTGGATGGCCGTCTGGCCGGGCCTCAGCATCTTTGTCACGGTGCTGGCCTTCAACCTCTTCGGGGACGGCCTGCGCGACGCACTCGACCCCCGTGAAAGCTGATCGGCCCGGCTGGCCCAGTGCATGAACGACACCCCTTCCAGCAGCCGGTAGCCGGCGTTCAACCGGGACCAATGTCAGGCCACGCCCGCGTTACACTCGAAGCGTCATGAAGCTCCTTTATCTCTTGGCCTCCTTTACCAAGATCGGCCTGCTGGGCTTCGGCGGCGGCCCTTCGATGATCCCGCTGCTGCAAGACGAAGTGGTAACTCGCCGCCGCTGGCTCAGCCGCGATGAGTTTTTGGACGCCTTTGCATTCGGCAACGCCCTGCCCGGCCCCATCCTGACCAAGCTGGCAGGCTATGTGGGGCACCGCCAAGCCGGCTGGCCGGGTGTCCTGGTGAGCTTACTGGCCTTAACCGCCCCGACTATCTTGGCTATGGTGCTGCTCGCAACTCTCTATGCCGCCTATCGCGAGAGCCCGCTGGTCAGCGGCTTTCTTAACGGCGTCCGGCCGGTGGTGATCGCACTGCTGGCGCTGGTGGTGTGGGAGTTTGCCGAGAGCGCCTTCGGCAGGCTTACGCAGTGGCGGACAACCTGGCCCCGCTGGCTATTGGCTGCCCTCGCCTTCGGGTTGGCTGTTACGCTGAGCCTCCACCCGGCCATACTGATCGTGGCGGGTGGGGTGGTGGGCCTGACCCTGTTGAGGCGCTCATGAATCTGCTCGATCTCGCTATCAGCTTCGCTCGAACGGGTCTGTTCGGCTTCGGCGGCGGCCCGGCCATGATCCCGCTGATCCAGGCCGAGGTGGTGGCGCTGCGCGGCTGGCTCACCCCGCAGGAGTTTCTAGACGCCTTCGCCTTCGGCAACGCCCTGCCCGGCCCCATCGCCACCAAGCTGGCCGGGTATGTCGGCTTTGTGGTGGCCGGCTGGCCGGGAGCAGTAGTAGCGCTCTTGGCCCTGACCGTGCCGACTATTCTAGCCATGGTAGCGCTAAGCTCCGTCTACGCCCGCTATAAGGACCGCCTGACAGTGGTACTATTCTTGCGCGGCGTGCGCCCCATCGTCATCGCCCTGCTGCTGCTGGTGGTGTGGGACTTCGCCCCCAGCGCCCTGGGACCCCCTGCGAGCTGGCTCGTCAATTGGCCGCTGTGGCTGCTGGCCGTTACTAGCTTCGTGGCCTCAATTAAACTCCACCTTCACCCCGCCTTGCTGATCGTGGCGGGAGGACTGATCGGGATGGTGTTTTTATGAACTTCCCCTACCCCTCACAACGGATGCCGGTGATGGCCCGCAACGTGGTAGCTACCTCGCAGCCGCTGGCCGCCCAGACCGGCTTGAGGATGCTGCTTAAGGGCGGTAACGCGGTCGATGCAGCTATCGCTGCCGCCATCACCCTGACGGTGGTCGAGCCGACCAGCAACGGTATTGGCAGCGACGCCTTTTGCATTCTCTGGGACGGTCAGGCCCTACACGGCCTAAACGCCTCGGGGCGCTCACCCAAGGCACTCACCCCCGAACGTTTTGCAGGGTTCAGCGAAGTCCCACTGCGCGGCTGGGACGCCGTGACAGTCCCCGGCGCGGTCTCAGCCTGGGCGGCGCTGTCGCGGCGTTTCGGGCGGCTCCCGTTCGAGATGCTGTTCGAGCCGGCCATCGGCTACGCCCGAGACGGCTTCATGGTTTCGCCTATTACCGCCAAAGCCTGGGCGCTGGCACCCAAGATCTTCGCCGGCTTACCGGAGTTCTGGCAGGCGTTCCTCCCTCAGGGCCGCGCTCCCTACCCCGGCGAGCTGTTTAAGCACCCGGTGCAAGCCCGGACGCTCGAGCTGATCGCCGCCAGCCAGGGCGAAGCCTTCTATCGCGGCGAGCTGGCCGAAGCGATGGCGGCACACGCTAAGGCAGGCGGAGGGCTCCTAAGCCTTGATGACCTCGCCAGTCATGAGCCCGAATGGTGCGACCCTCTCGCTCAGGAGTATCACGGTGTGGTGCTGCACGAACTCCCGCCCAATAGCCAAGGTCTGGCGGCGCTACTGGCCATCGGCATCCTGGCCCACCACCCGCTGGCCGAGCTGCCGGTCGATTCGGCGGACAGCCTGCACCTGCAGCTCGAGGCGATGAAGCTGGCCTTAGCCGACGCTTACCGCTATATCGCCGATCCGACCAGCATGGAGATTACCGCTCAAGCCCTGCTTGAACCCGCTTATCTGGCGGCTCGAGCGCGGCAGATCGACCTGAGGCGCGCCCAGGTGTTCGACCACGGTACCCCTCAGCGCGGCGGTACGGTCTACCTGACCGCTGCCGACGAACAAGGAATGATGGTCTCGTTCATCCAGTCCAACTACTACGGCTTCGGCTCTGGGATCGTGGTGCCCGGCACCGGCATCAGCCTCCAAAACCGCGGGGCCGGCTTTGTGCTGATCCCCGGCCACCCCAATCGCGTAGCGGGGGGCAAGCGCCCCTTCCACACCATCATCCCCGGCTTTGTCACCGAACAGGGCCGACCCTGGCTGAGCTTCGGAGTGATGGGCGGACCGATGCAGCCACAGGGCCACCTTCAGATGGTGGTGCGCCTGCGCGACAAGGCTTCGCCCGACCATTACAGCCAGAACCCGCAAGCCGCTTCCGACGCACCGCGCTGGCGGGTGCTCGAGGGGCTTGAGGTGGCTGTCGAGCCCGGCTTTGGCGACACTGTGCTTAATGAGCTGGCCGCGCGTGGGCACCGCCTCATCAAGACCGCCCCCGAGGAGAGCTTCTCGTTCGGTGGGGCGCAGCTTATCCTGCGCACGGACGACGGCTACGTGGGCGCTTCCGACCACCGCAAAGACGGTCAGGCGGTAGGCTATTAGCTTGACGGCCGGCCGCAAGTCCGGTACAGTACCTATGCGTCGGGGCGTAGCGCAGCCTGGTAGCGCACATCGTTCGGGACGATGGGGTCGGAGGTTCAAATCCTCTCGCCCCGACCACCAAGACCTCGCCAGAGGTCTTTTTTTGCAATGCTCAGCCACCTCCAGGGCCACTGTGCGGATCCCAGGTCTGCTCGGGACCGGCATCGGGCATTTGCAGGATCATCAGTTCACCGAAGCGCTCGAGCCAGCGGTGGTTATTCGTAAACGACGCCAGATCGGTCACGAAATAGATCACGTCAAAATCCTGGAAGATGTCCCGTGACGCCCTCGGATTGACGCGGGAACCGTTGAGCATAACCGCCCGGATGCGGTCGTCGTTTTGGGCTGTGTGTACGATGAGCGCAAGCATTTCTGATTCGCTACGCATAGTCCTCCGTACTATGGCAGCTAACGGCCACGATCAGCGGCAAAGACGAGCTGGTGCACCTTTTGCTTGCGCAAAAGGCCGGACAGATTGGCTTTGTCTGGCTGCATCGCATTGTTAGGCGGCACCTTCGCCCGCCGCGTCCTTCATCAAAAGGTGCTTCGCGATCAACCTCAAGTCCTGAACGTCCTTCTCCCGACCGTAACCCGCTTTGAAGCGGGCCAATGTCTCCAAGTCGATGACCGGGATTTCGTCGACGAGCTCAGCGTGGGCTAGCAACCACGGCGTGCTTCGCTCGAAGTCTCCGCAGTTCACATCGAGATACGCCTCAACGCGGCCTCTGTGCAGCCCAGGCTTTCCATTGGGGCGAATCTTCAGAGCCCAACCGGCCCGTTCAAGTTCTGCAAACAAGGACTGGGTCACGACTATATCGATGTCATCTGTATCTCGAATGCCGCGAGCCGCCAAAGCAGCGCCGCCCACAACGATATATTCACCGGCCGGCAGCTTTAGATTGCGGATCTCTGAAAGAACGTCCCGTCGATTCACTTCACTGCCTCCCGGAAGTGCCGCCTAACTAGGGATTATAAGGTCGACTACCTCGGCAATCCCGCGCTGTCTCAGGCAATCAGCGGGGATAGACGCGCGCCACAGGCAACTCAGGGGCTCTCAACCAGCACCACGAACACCCGCCCAGGGCCATGTACGCCGGTAACCAGCGCCCCCTCAATGTCGGCGCTGCGGCTCGGCCCGGTGGCCAGCATCCAGGCGCTCGGCAGCGCGCCGGTCTTCAGCACCTCGGACAGGCCGGCCACCAGGCGGCTGGCCGGCAGCAAGATCACGTGGGTCATCGGCAACAGCGTCGCCAAGCGCCCGAAATCGCTACTCAGCACCGCCGTGCCGGTCTCGGCCAGGCCGAAAGCCGCGCCGCTCACCCCCACCTCGGCCTCGGCTGCGGTAGCGGCCTCAGGGAGTGCTAGCCCCTCGAGCACCGGGTCTAGCAACTCTTCGCGGGTCCGCGCATAACAGCTGGCACCCGCTTCGCTCAGCAGGCGCACTACCACGGCTTTGGCCGCGGCCCAGTCGGGCACCAGATAGACTTTGCCCCCGACCCGCTCGTGTTCGGTGATAAAGCGCCTTATCAGCTCCTGGCGGTCGTCCTCGGGCGGGCACCACAGCGGCAGAGGCGGCTCCTCGGTCACCTGACCGGGCTGTCGCCCCAGCGCCGAGCTGATGCGTGTTAGAAACTCACTTCTCGTCACGTAAGCCCTCCCGCCAGCGCTGTTGGAACGAACGCTTGGCCGGTGCAGGGAAGTCTCGCTCTTTGAGCCACGCCCCTAGCGCCGGGAGCCAACTCCCCGACAGGTAGCCCTGGTGGCTGAGCAGTTGGCTCAAGCCGCGACCCAGCACTGTGGCACCACCCCACAGGGCAGGACGCTGTGCCAGAAAGCTGAAGGCCCCGATGGCTAAGCGCTCGCCGGTAGCCGTGAGCCCTTGCTCGACGCTGCGCCGACGGTGCTCAATGAGCAGCTCGGGGAGTGGGATCTTGACCGGGCAGACCTCGCCGCACGCGCCGCACAGGCTGCTGGCCTGCGGGAGCAGCTTGGTACTTTTAAGCCCCAAGAGCCCCGGATCCAAAACCGCCCCGATCGGCCCCGGATAGACCCAGCCGTAGGCGTGGCCGCCGATCTGCTGATAGACCGGGCAGCTATTGAGGCAGGCGCCGCAGCGGATGCAGCGCAAGGCGTCGCGCAGTTTGGGATCGGCCAGCACGGCGCTGCGCCCATTATCGACGATCACCAGATGCAGCACCTCGGGGCCGTCAGTATCAGCCCTGCGCTTGGGGCCGCTGATTACCGAGACGTAGCTGGTAATCTTCTGGCCGGTAGCGCTCCGGGTCAAGACCGCCAGGAAGGCCGGGAGGTCGCTCAGGCGCGGGATCACCTTCTCCAAACCCATCAGCGCCACATGCACCCGCGGCGCACTGGTGGTCAGGCGGATATTGCCCTCGTTTTCCACCAGCACCAGGCTGCCGGTCTCAGCTATGGCAAAGTTGACCCCGCTAATGCCCAGCTCAGCCGTTAAGAAGGCTTCTCGCAAGATAGCCCTGGCTCGAGCCGCCAACACCTCGGGCGTAGCATCACCAGGTGTGCCCAGCTTGTCGTGAAAGAGCCTGGCGATCTGCTCTTTGGTCTTATGGACCACCGGCGCGACGATGTGGCTAGGAAAATCGTTCGCTAGCTGCAAAATGTACTCGCCCAGATCGGTCTCGATCACCTCCAGGCCGATGCCTTGCAGCGTCTCATTAAGGCCGATCTCCTCGCTTAGCATCGACTTGGCCTTGACCACGCGCCGCACGCCGTAACCCTGACAAAGTTCGGCCACAACGTTGCGCGCCTCCCGATGATCAGCCGCGAAGTGGACCTGGCCCCCGCGCCCCTCAAAGCTGGCAATAAACTGCTCCAGATAGCGGTCGAGATGGTCCAGGGTATGAGCCTTAACGGTGGCACACCACTCACGTAACTCTTCGAAGTCCGGTCGGTCTGTTACGGCCTCATGGCGCCGCTGCGCCAACGACGCTGTGCCTCGCTGTACTGCCCCGCGCAGCTCGGCATTCTGCAACGCCTGTTCGGTATGAGTTAAAAAGCGTTCAGTGGTAGGTTTCATGCCACCCCCTGCCATAGCACCTCAGCCACATGCTGCACCCGGACGCTACCTCCCTGGCGGCGCAGCGCCCCTTGCAGCTGCATCAGGCAGCCCGCATCGGTCGAGGTCAGGACCGTTGCCCCGGTAGCAGCGATCCCGGCCAGTTTGGTCCTGGCCATGGCAGCGCTGACATCCGGGAACTTGACACTGAACAGCCCGCCGAAGCCGCAGCAGACATCGTGACCATCAGCCTCAATTAACTCGGCTCCGGCAGCGCGCAGCAGCTTGCGCGGCGCCTCGCTGATGCCCACCCCGCGCAGCGCGTGGCAGTTGTCGTGAAACGTTACCCGTAAGCCGTTGAGATCGGCACCGACATCACTGACTCCCAGCACCTGGGTAATGAAGGTACACAGCTCGTAGCTGCGGGTGGCCAGCCGCTCAGCCTCGCTGCGCTGCCCCGGCTCATCGAACAGCTCGGGGTAGTGGCAGGCTACCATCGCCGTACAAGAGCCTGACGGGAGCACAACATAGTCGGCCTGGGCAAACACCGCCAGGTGGTGCGCCGCGATCTCGCGGGCCTGCTGCTGATAGCCCGCGTTATAGGCCGGTTGACCACAGCAAGTCTGGCCGTCAGGGACCGTCACCTCAACTCCTAAACGGCGCAACAGCTTAACCGCCGCCACCGCCACCTCGGGGAAGAGTTGATCAGCTAGGCAAGTCACAAACAGTGCCACACGCACGTTGTCACCTCACTTCGCGCTGCTAAGCGCTAACTAGTATAGCGACCATAGTACACCAGCGCAGATGATAGCCTGAGGTGTGCGCACGGTTGTTCTCATCGTTTGGTTGTTCTCGTCGGCGCTGGCTGAGTCGCTCCCCGCGCTGCGGCTAGCCGGAAGCACCTACGTCTCGCTGAGCGATGTCGCCCGTGTGCTCGGGTTAGAAACCAGCGATGCCAGCCAGAGCTTCACAGTGCGAGCGCCGGGTGGTGTGTTGGTGGTCTTCGACCGCTCACCCGATATCCTCTGGCAGCCTGCGGCCCGCGGCCAGCTGTTAGCAGGCGACCTGAGCTTAGCGGCGCCGATTCATCGCATCGAGGAGCGGTGGTTTGTCCCGCTCGAGCTGCTCAGACTGCTGGATATCACGGTGGCCGGGGAGGTCGTCACCTTGCCGAGCGGCGCGGCGTACACCCTGGCCTTTCCACGCGACCCGTGGGCCGTCGGCGAGAGCGCTCAAAGCGAGGTGGTCGAGTTAGGCCATAACGTCACCGGGCTGGCTCTGTACGCCTCGGGCGCAGCCGGTCAGGACTCGCTCAGCCTGCTGCTGTTGGATGTAGCGCTGCTGTCGCTGGCTTTCCCCGAGCAGCAACTGGCGATCGACGCCTTTATCGGCGGGCTTGCGCACGGCAGGCCCATATACTTCATCGTCACCGCAGTGGTGGAGACACCCTGGGAGACCAGCTTGATCTTTACCCAGGACGGCTCGAGCTTTGCCGCCCGCTACCCCTTTACCGTCAGCGTGCTCGAAGGTGAGGCCGGCACCGTCAGCCCTACCCGTCCGGCCTCCGGGGTAGTGTTGCTCCCGGACTGGTTGAACTTGCGACGCCCCATCACGGTGAGTTGGGGTGAGGTGCAAGGGGTGATCCAGTTCCGCCGCTAGGCGCGTGCTACGCTAGCCAGGTAAAGGAGGGAGCTATGGTGGTAATCGCCTCGGCGGTCAGAACGCCACTCGGTTCGTTTCAGGGGGCGCTCTCCCCGCTTAAAGCCTCACACTTGGGTGCTGCCGCCGTCCGGGAGGCGGTCCGGCGCGCCGGTATCGGCCATGACCAGGTCGAGCTGGTGCTGCTGGGCAACGTGCTACCGGCCGGCATAGGCCAGGCCCCGGCTCGCCAGGCAGCCATCTACGCCGGGCTGGCGCATAGCACCCCTAGCGTAACCATCAACAAGATGTGCGGCAGCGGGCTGGAGGCCATTATCCAGGGGGCTCGAGCCGTGGCGTTGGGCGATGCCCAGGTAGTGGTGGCAGGCGGGATGGAGTCGATGAGCAACGCGCCATACCTGCTGCCGGGAGCCAGAGCGGGGCTAAGGATGGGTCACGCGCAGCTCCTTGATTCGATGATTCACGACGGCCTGTGGGACGCCTATTACGACCAGCACATGGGCTCCTGCGCCGAGCTGTGCGCCCGCCGCTACGACTTTAGCCGCGCAGCGCAAGACGCCTTCGCTGAGCGCTCCTATCAACGGGCGCAAGCGGCCATCGCCAACGGCTGGTTTGCGCCGGAGATCGTCCCGGTCGAAGTCCCCGGGCGGCGCGGCGCGGTCACCGTGAGCGCGGACGAAGAGCCCGCCCGCGTCGATTTTGCCAAACTCCCCGCGCTTAAGCCGGCATTTGAACCGGATGGGACCGTCACCGCCGGCAACGCTTCAACTATTAGCGACGGCGCCGCGGCGGTGGTTATCACCAGCTCGGAGCTGGCTATGGCTAACGGCTGGCCGGTGCTGGCCCGCATCGTCGGCTATAGCACGCATGCCCACGACCCGCAGTGGTTTACCACCGCACCGGTCGGCGCTATGCGCAAGCTCCTCCAGCAGCTCGGCTGGACACCTGCCGACGTTGACCTGTTCGAAATCAATGAAGCGTTTGCGGTAGTGACTATGGCGGCTATGGCCGAGCTTGAGCTGCCTGCGGAGAAGGTTAACGTCCACGGCGGCGCGGTCTCACTAGGCCACCCCATCGGTGCCTCGGGGGCGCGCATTGTGGTGACCCTCTTGCATGCGCTGCGGCGGCTCGGTAAAGTGCGCGGCATGGTTAGCATCTGCATCGGCGGCGGCGAGGCGCTGGCTCTGGGGCTCGAGCGTGTCGGCTAAGCCCTTCCACGCCCCCATCCCGGGCTATCTCGAGAAGACCGCAAGCGGCTACCGGGTAAGCCTGCGGATACCGCGCAGCCTGTTGGTGAGTCAGGCCTGGGTGCGCAGCGAGCCCGACAACGAAGAGGTGTTAAGCCCGTTAACGCCTGTGGCTGAAGATGCGCTCAGCGTCACCTGGCGCGGCGACCTGCGCCTTAACCACGCCGAGGATGTTACTATCTACTGTTTCAAGCTGTTAGTAGATGGGGTGCAGCTCTGGCTGGACGCCTGCGGTACCGCGCCGTATCTGCCGGAATGCTCTCGCCACTTCCACCTCAACCCGCACTACCAACCCGCAAGCTGGGTCTGGTCGCAGGTCTTCTATCAGATCTTCCCGGAGCGCTTCTGCGATGGCGATCCGAGCAACAACGTCCGCAGCGGGGAGTACCTCAAGGCTTCGCCCGACAATTACGACGGCAAGCCGGTCGTGGCCAAGCGCTGGGGCGAGCTGCCCACCAAGGGCCAGGGGGCGCGCGAGTTCTTCGGCGGCGACTTGGCGGGGATACTACAGCGGCTCCCTTACCTGCAAGAGCTAGGTGTCACGGCTCTCTACCTCAACCCGATCTTCACTTCGCCGAGCAGCCACAAATACGACACGGTGGACTATACCCAGGTCGATCCGCACTTCGGCAATAACGAGCTGTTCGCTGAGCTGTGCGCCGAGCTGCGCCGGTGCGGGATGCGCCTTATCCTCGACGCAGTAGTCAACCACACCAGCGAGCGCCACCCCTGGTTCGACCGCTACGGCGAGCATCCCACGCCGGGGGCGTATCAGTCCGCCGCAGCGCCTACCCGCGACTTCTATACCTTTAGCGACCCTGCTGACCCGGAATTATCGGGCGAAGCCTTATCCTATGTCGGCTGGTATAACGTCAAGACGCTGCCGGTGCTCAACTACGCCAGCCCTGAGCTGCGCCGCAGGGTCTACGAGCAGGACGACGCCATCTTGCGCACCTGGCTCCGCCCGCCCTATCGGATCGACGGCTGGCGCTTCGATGTGATCCATATGCTCGGCGAAGGGCCCGGGGCACGCAATAACCATACCTACGTGAGACACTTCCGGCAGGCGCTGCGCCAGGAGAACCCGGAAGCCTATGTCTTGGGTGAGCACATCTTCGAGGCCAGCCGCTGGTTGCAAGGCGACCAGGAAGACGGCGCCATGAACTACTGGGGCTTCACCCTGCCGCTGTGGGCTTTTCTGGCCGGTATCGACTTCCGCGGACACCGGGTGCAGCTTGATGCCGCGGAGTTCCAGGGGCTGCTGGCTCGAGCCCGCGCCGCTATCCCCTTCGAGAACCAGCTCTCGCAGCTCAACCTGCTCGACTCGCACGACACGCCGCGGCTGCTGACCTTGCTTGCTGGCGACAAGGCGCTCATGACAGCGGCAGTTACCATGCTGATGACCTATATCGGCGTGCCGTGCATCTATTACGGTGACGAGATCGGGCTCGAAGGCGAAGGCGACCCCGACTGCCGGCGCTGCTTCCCGTGGGACCGAGCGGCCTGGGATGTTGAGCTGCGCGCTCACTACCAGCGGCTCATCGCACTGCGCAAGGCTCAGCCCGCCCTGCAGCGCGGGGCACTGCTCGACCTCTACGCCGAGGGCGACCTGCTGGCCTTTGCCCGGCTGCTGGAGGGCGAGATCCTGCTTACCGTCCTCAACCGGGGCGCGGCTGCCCGCCTTACTCTCCCGCTTGATGCGCTGTTCGTCGAGAGCGGGACAGCGACCGATCTGCTGTCCCACGAGTCGTTTCCGGTGAGCCAAAGTAGGCTGGCGCTGACTATCCCCGCGCGCTCGGCGCGGGTACTGGCGCTCTCGTTTCGCTCAGAAGGCGCTGCAATGGTAGAGTAGTGCCCATGAAGCAAGCTGCACCACGAGGGATGAAAATAGGGCGACCACGTGGGGTCGCCCCTACTTGAATACTTGAATACTGACTGGAGGAGTTATGGCAGCCGACGATCCCAAATCCCAGCGCGTAGGGCTGATCCTCAGCGGTGGCGGGGCGCGGGGCTTTGCGCATATCGGCGTGATCCGGGTGCTCGAGCGCTTAGGCGTCAAGGTCGATGTCATTGCGGGCTCCTCGATGGGCGCGATTATCGGCGCCTTCTATGCCAACGGCTACAGCGCCGACGACTGTTATGAGATCGCCCGCAAGACCTCCTGGCGCGATGTCTTCGACCTGTCGCTGCAAGCCGGTCTGATTAAGGGCGAGAAGCTCCACGCCCTGCTAGCCGAATACCTACCGGCCCACTTCGAGGAGCTAAAATTACCCCTAGCGGTAGCTACCACCGACATTGAGACCGGCGAAGGGGTGTTCCTGCTAGAGGGCGACTTAATTACCGCCGTCCGGGCCAGCAGCTGCTTCCCCGGCGCCTTTGAGCCGGTGAAGCACTTAGGCCGCACCCTGGCCGACGGCGGCATCGTCAACAACCTGCCAGTCGATGCGGTGTCGTTTCTAAACGCCAACTTCACCATCGCTTCGGACGTTACCTCGCCGCGGCGGGCCGAGTTTAAGGACAACAAGGAGCAGGGGAAGTGGTGGGAACGGATGCTCGCCACTATCAAGCTCGAGCGCCGCAACCCGATGGCACAGATGCTGCTGCGTTCCACCGATATCATGCAGTGCATCCTGACCGACATCAAATACAGCCTCCACCCGGCCGATGTCCGGGTGCGCTGCTTAATGCCGCACATCCTGGTGGAATCGTTTTGGGAGTTAGACGAGATCGTGGCTCTTGGTGAAGAGGCCGCCGAAGCAACCTTCAAGGCTACCAACCTGACAGCTCAGCTAGATAGAACAGCAGTCAAAACCATCACCAGCCACCCCGAACCCGAGCTGCCCAGCCCCATCCGAGCTAAGCGAGAATGATTCTAAAACGCCGCAAGCGCCAGGGATAGTCTGGTACTTGGATGCCAGGTTGCGCTACGGTAGGGTGGTAAACTGAAGCTATGGCAACCTCTGCCCGCAAGGCAGCTCTCGATCCTAAAAAACTGACCAGGAAGCAGCGCTTCTGGCGCGAGGTGCGCGGCTACGCCGAAGCGCTCTTTATCGCCTTCTTGGTGGTTACGTTCCTCTTCAACACCGTGGGGGTGGTGGGCAGCTCGATGCGCCCCACGCTCGACGGGGGGAGCGGCCGCCTCCCAGAATCGCTAATTACCGGCGACCGGGTGTTTATCCCCAAGTACGACAACTGGCTGCGCCGCGCCGGTATCCTCGGCCACTTTGAGCGCGGCGAGATCGTAGTCGTCAGGGAGCCCCCCAACGCCCCCTCGGCGCAGTTTCGGGCACACCGGCCCTTTTTCATCAAGCGGCTGATCGGCATCCCCGGCGACCGGATCAAGATCGTGGAAGGTCAGGTCTACGTCAATGGCCATCCGGTCGATCAGAGCTTTATTACTGAGAGCGGCGAGATTATCCCAGATCCGGTCAACTTCCCCGTCATCACCGTCCAGAACGGTGAAGTGGTGGGATTCTTGGGCCTCTCGCCCAACACCTGGCGCCTCACGGCGACCGGGCGTCAACCAGCCCCGGTGACTCACCCTAATGTACAGCTCTTCTACGGCAGCACCATCGCTGCCTTAGCGCCTATCCCGGCCGATGCGCCCGAAGGGGTGCCGTTCGTACACGAACTGATCGTCCCGGAAGACCACTACTTCATCCTGGGCGACAACCGCCAAGCTGCCAGGGGTGGCAGCGAGGATTCGCGCTACTTTGGACCGATCCGAACCATCACCGTAGCAGGCCGCGCCAATGCGGTGATCTGGCCGCCCATGCGCGACGGCGAGTGGAACTGGCGGCGGCTCGGCCCACCGGAGGCCTTTGCGGCCATCCCCGACCCCCGATAGATGCTTCAAGCCACCCCTCAGAAGCGTCAGACTCTCTGGCGCCGCACCGTCAGGCCGCTGTTGGAGGCGGTGGTGGTGGCAGGGCTGTTCGTGACCTTTATCGCCACCACGGTCGGTATCTCCGGCGATTCGATGACCCCCACCCTGCACCACGGCGAGCGGGCGCTGGTACCTAAGTATGAGACCTGG
>Ga0207950_100187_pt1 | contig 23379 bp, 30 predicted proteins | sample Subbio11_8B_AprC_FD_184814 | JGI IMG/M metagenome (GOLD analysis project Ga0207950, IMG submission 184814) | Serpentinite rock and fluid subsurface biosphere microbial communities from McLaughlin Reserve, California, USA - CR11_8B_AprC (SPAdes) | ecosystem: Environmental > Terrestrial > Deep... | reverse complement strand
GTGATCCAGGTCGAGAGCAACCTCGAAGTCGCCGACAATTCCGGCGCGCGCCGCGTGCAGTGCATCAAGGTGCTGGGCGGCTCGAAGCGCAAGACCGCCGGCGTGGGCGACATCATCGTCGTCTCCGTAAAGGAGGCGATTGCGCGCGGCAAGGTGAAGAAGGGAACGGTCGAGCGCGCGGTGATCGTGCGCACGGCCTATCCGGTCCGTCGCCAGGACGGCACGGTGATCCGCTTCGACCGCAACGCGGCCGTGCTGATCAACAAGCAGAACGAGCCGATCGGCACGCGCATCTTCGGACCCGTGGTGCGCGAGCTGCGGGCGAAGAAGTTCATGAAGATCATCTCGCTGGCCCCGGAGGTGCTGTAACACCATGGCCGCGAAGATCAGGAAGGGCGACCGTGTCCAGGTCCTTACGGGCAAGGACAAGGGCCGCCAGGGCGAAGTGATCCGGGTGATGCCGACCGAGAGCCGTGCGCTCGTGCAGGGCGTGAACCTGGTGAAGCGGCATCAGAAGCCGCAGGGAATGGGCCGTCCTGGCGGCATCCAGGAGAAGGAGGCGGGCATCCACCTCTCGAACCTCTCCCTGCTCGACCCCAAGTCGGGCAAGCCGACTCGGGTCGGCTTCAAGATGCTCGAGGACGGCAAGAAGGTCCGGGTGGCGAAGGCCTCCGGCGAGGTGCTCGACGCATGAGCGAAGCGATGGAACAGCCGCGGCTGCGGAAGCACTACGAGGAGGTCGTGCGCAAGCGCCTCGTCGAGGAGTTCGGGTACAAGAACCCGATGGAGGTGCCGAAGCTCGAGAAGATCGTGGTGAACATGGGCGTCGGCGAAGCGGCCGGCGACCAGAAGAAGCTCGATGCCGCGGTGGCGGAGATGCAGGCGATAGCCGGCCAGAAGCCGGTCAAGACCAAGGCCAAGAAGGCGATCGCGGGCTTCAAGATCCGCGAGGGCATGGCCATCGGCTGCAAGGTGACGCTCCGCAAGCAGCGCATGTACGAGTTTCTCGACCGGCTCGTGACCATCGCGCTGCCGCGGGTGCGGGACTTCCGCGGCCTGCCCGGCAACAAGGGCTTCGACGGGCGGGGGAATTTCTCCCTTGGCCTCAAGGAGCAGATCGTGTTCCCCGAGATCAGCTACGACAAGGTGGATGCGATCCGCGGCATGGACATCGTCTTCGTCACGACGGCGAAGACGGACAAGGAAGCGAAGGCCCTGCTCAAGGCCTTCGACCTTCCCTTCCAGAACTGATTTTTGGAAAACCGCCGGGCGCCGCCCGGCAGGTTCCGGAGGACCTAGACGGTATGGCCAAGACCTCGTCTGTCGAGAAGAACAAGCGCCGCGAGAGGCTGTCGAAGCTTCATGCGTCGAAGCGCGCCGCGCTGAAGGCCGTGGTCATGGACCGCGAGCTGCCGGTGGAGGAGCGCTTCGAGGCAACGCTGAAGCTCGCGCAGCTGCCGCGCAACGGTGCGAAGAACCGCGTGCGCCTGCGCTGCGAAGTGACGGGCCGCCCACGCGGCAACTATCGTAAGTTCAAGCTCTGCCGCAACCAGCTGCGGGAACTGGCCTCCAAGGGCCAGATCCCCGGTGTGGTCAAGGCGAGCTGGTAAGGGGGGCGGCCATGTCCATGTCCGATCCGCTGGGCGATATGCTCACCCGCATCCGCAATGCGCAGGCCGCGCGCCAGTCGCGCTGCAAGGCCCCGGCGTCGAGGCTGCGGGAGAACGTGCTCGACGTGCTCAGGCGCGAGGGCTACATCCGCGCCTGGCGCACCGAGGAGGTGCGCCCCGGCGTGCGCTTCATCGACATCGAGCTCAAGTATTCCGAGGGCGAGCCCGCCATCAAGGAGATCACCCGCGTCTCCAAGCCTGGACGGCGCGTCTATTCCAAGATCGCGGAGCTGCCGAAGTACTACAATGGCCTCGGCACCTCGATCCTTTCCACGCCGCGCGGCGTGATGAGCGAGAATGAGGCCCGCGCCGCCAATGTCGGCGGCGAAGTCCTCTGCCGCGTGTTCTGACGGGAGGCGCTGAACCATGTCTCGCGTTGGGAAGTATCCCGTTCCGGTTCCCGCGGGCGTCACGCTTGCCCTCGCCGGCCGAACGCTGACTGCCAAGGGCAAGCTCGGCGAACTCAGGCTCGACCTCACGGACGATGTGGATGTCGAGATCAGGGGCAGCGAGGTCGCGGTCTCCCCGCGCCGCACGGACCGCCGCGCGCGGACCATGTGGGGCACCACGCGCAGCCTGATCAACTCGATGGTGACGGGCGTCTCCGCGGGCTTCACCAAGTCCATGGAGATCAACGGCACCGGCTACCGCGCCGCGGTGCAGGGCTCCGACCTGGTGCTGAATCTCGGCTACAGCCACGAGATCCGCTACGCGATCCCCAAGGGGATCAGGATCACCTGCGAGAAGCCGACCGCCATCAAGGTGGAAGGCTCGGACAGGCGGCAGGTGGGCCAGGTGGCGGCCGAGATCCGGGCGTATCGCGGCCCCGAGCCCTACAAGGGCAAGGGCATCAAGTACGAGAACGAGCAGATCCTCCGCAAGGAGGGCAAGAAGAAGTGATGGCCAGCAAGCTCGACCTCGAGGCGCGGCGCCGCCGCCGCCTCCGCTACCAGCTCCGACAGAAGTCCGGCGGGCGCGTGCGCCTGTCGGTGTTCCGCTCGGGGAAGCACATCTACGCGCAGGTCATCGACGACAAGGCGGGCCGCACCCTGGCGGCCGCCTCCTCGCTCGAGAAGACGATGCGCGACGGGCTCAAGACCGGCGCGGACCGCGACGCGGCATCGGCCGTCGGCAAGCTGCTCGCCGAGCGCGCGATCGCGGCGGGGGTGACGGAAGTCGTCTTCGACCGCGGTCCCTATCTCTACCATGGGCGCGTCAAGGCGCTCGCGGACGGCGCCCGCGAGGGCGGGCTGTCGTTCTGAGGGTGATGAAGCATGGCACGTGAACCGAGGACCGGCGGCGAGGGTGGCGGCGAGGGCGGGCGCGAGCGCCGCGGCCGCCGTCGCGACAGCAACGAGAATCGCCAGGAGCGCCAGGACGGCGACGAGCTGAAGGACAAGCTCGTCACCATCAACCGCGTGGCCAAGGTGGTGAAGGGCGGCCGTCGCTTCTCCTTCGCCGCCCTGGTCGTGGTCGGCGACGAGAAGGGCCGCGTCGGCTGGGGCGCAGGCAAGGCGCGCGAGGTGCCCGAGGCCATCCGCAAGGCGACGGAGCGTGCGAAGCGCACGATGATCCGCGTGCCGATGCGCGAGGGCCGCACCCTGCACCACGACGTGATCGGCGAGTTCGGCGCCGGCCGCGTGCTGCTGCGCGCGGCGCCGGCGGGCACCGGCATCATCGCCGGCGGCCCGATGCGCGCGGTGTTCGAGACGCTGGGCATGGGCGACGTGGTCGCGAAGTGCACGGGCAGCGCGAATCCGCACAATATGGTGAAGGCCACCTTCGCGGCGCTGCAGCGCTGCACCTCCCCGCGCGCGGTCGCCTCGCGCCGCGGCAAGAAGGTCGCCGACATCCTCGGCCAGAAGAAGGACGCCGCCGAGGCGACGGAGGCCGCCAGTGTCTGATCAGAAGAAGACCGTGAAGGTGACCCAGCTCGGATCCCCGATCGGCCGCAAGCCGGGACAGAAGGAGACCCTGATCGGTCTCGGCCTGAACAAGCGTCACCGCACGCGCGAGCTGGAGGACACTCCGGCGGTGCGCGGCATGATCCGCAAGGTCGCGCACCTTGTGCGCGTCGAGGACTGAGCCATGAAGCTCAATGAAATCCGCGACAACGACGGCTCCCGGCCGAAGTTCAAGCGCATCGGCCGCGGCATCGGCTCGGGCAAGGGCAAGACCGGCGGGCGCGGCGTGAAGGGCCAGAAGGCGCGCACCGGCGTCTCGCTCAACGGGTTCGAGGGCGGCCAGCTCCCGATCTACCGGCGCATGCCCAAGCGCGGCTTCGTCAATCCGTTCCGCAAGGATTATGCGGTGCTGAACCTCGGCGCGCTCGACGCGGCGATCGAGGCGGGGCGCCTGCCGGCGGACGAGACGATCGACGAGGCGGCGTTGAGGGCGGCCGGCGTGGTCCGGGCCTCGGCGAAGCTCGCCGGCGTGCGGCTGCTCGCCAAGGGCGAGATCAAGCGCGCGGTGCGGATCGCCGTCTCCGGCGCCTCGGCCGCGGCCATCGCGGCCGTGGAGGCGGCGGGCGGCAGTGTAACTGTCACCGCGGCGGTCGCGGAGTCGGCATCGGAGTGACCCTTGCCGCTGGCCTGCCGTGCGGCTAGGTCAGGGTCCGGTCTTCGCTGCGGCGCGCGGGGGCCACCCGGGCGCCGCAGTGCTGAGGAGATAGCGCATGGCGTCGGCTTCTGAGCAGGCGATGGCAAGCCTCAATTTCGGGGTTCTTGCCAAGGCGACCGAGCTCAAGAAGCGCATCTGGTTCACCCTGGGTGCGCTGATCGTCTACCGCATCGGCACCTACGTGCCGGTGCCCGGCGTCGATGCCGCGGTGATGGGCGAGATCCTGGCCCAGCACGGGGGCGGGATCCTTGGCATGTTCGACATGTTCTCGGGCGGTGCGCTCGGGCGCATGACCGTGTTCGCGCTGAACATCATGCCCTACATCAGCGCCGCCATCATCGTGCAGCTGCTGACGGCGGCGATCCCGTCGTGGGAGCAGCTCAAGAAGGAAGGCGAGGCGGGGCGCAAGAAACTCAACCAGTACACCCGCTACCTGACCGTCGTGATCGCGCTGTTCCAGGCCTGGGGCATCGCCATCGGGCTCGAGGGCATGCGCGGGCAGTTCGGGGCGGCGGTCTGGGATCCGGGCTGGTTCTTCCGGATTTCCTGCGTGACCACGCTGGTCGGCGGGACGATGTTCCTGATGTGGCTCGGCGAGCAGATCACGGCGCGCGGCGTGGGCAACGGCATCAGCCTGATCATCTTCTCCGGCATCGTGGCGAACCTGCCCTCGGCACTGGTCAGCACGCTGGAGCTGGGCCGCACGGGCGCGCTCACGACCTTCTTCATCATCTTCTTCCTGCTTGCTGCGCTCGGCATCATCGTGGTGGTGGTGTTCATCGAGCGCGCGCAGCGGCGCATCCCGGTGCAGTATCCCAAGCGCCAGGTGGGCAATCGGATGTTCAGCGGCGAGGCCACGCACCTGCCGCTCAAGCTGAACACCGCCGGCGTCATCCCGCCGATCTTCGCCTCCTCCCTGCTGCTTCTGCCCGTGACGATCGCGGGCTTCTCGACCGACCCGACGCAGGAAGGGTGGCTGCAGACCATCAGCACGCTGCTCGGCCATGGGCAGCCGCTCTACATGGGCCTCTACATGGGGCTGATCGCCTTCTTCGCGTTCTTCTACACGGCGGTGGTGTTCAACCCCGCCGACACGGCGGACAACCTGAAGAAGTACGGCGGTTTCGTGCCCGGCATCCGGCCGGGGCAGCACACGGCAGAATATTTCGATCGCGTTCTGACAAGGCTCACCGCGGTGGGCGCGATCTACCTCGTCATCGTCTGCATCATCCCCGAGATCCTGATCAGCCAGTATGGCGTGCCCTTCTATTTCGGCGGCACCTCGCTGCTGATCATCGTCTCGGTGACCATGGATACGGTGTCGCATGTCCAGTCGCATCTCTTCGCGCACCAGTACGAAGGCCTGATCAAGAAGGCACGGCTCGGCGGGCGCGGCATGCCGCGACCACGCTGAGGGGGCGCCACGCCGTGAATCTGATCCTGCTGGGACCGCCGGGGGCGGGGAAGGGAACGCAGGCCAAGCGGCTCGAGGAGCAGTTCGGCATCGCCCAGATCTCGACCGGAGACATGCTGCGCGCCGAGGTGAAGTCGGGCAGCGAGATCGGCCTCAAGGCGCGCGCGATCATGGAGCGGGGCGAGCTCGTGCCCGACGACGTGATCACCGCCATGCTTGCCGCGCGGGTCTCCCGTCCGGATTGCGCGAGGGGCTTCATCCTGGACGGCTTCCCCCGCACGGTCCCGCAGGCCGAGGCGCTGGACCGGATGCTGGCGGAGAAGGGGCTGCGGCTCGACCACGTGATCGAGCTGAAGGTGGACGATGCCGCGCTGGTCGAGCGGATCGCCGGCCGCTTCACCTGCGTCGGCTGCGGTGCTGGCTACCACGACAGTTTCAAGCCGACGGCCAGGCCCGGGGTGTGCGATTCCTGCGGCTCGACCGAGTTCACCCGGCGTGCCGACGACACGGCGGAGACGGTGGCGGCGAGGCTCGATGCCTATCACCGCCAGACCGCGCCACTGCTGCCCTACTACGCCGCGCAGGGGAAGCTGACGGGCGTGGACGGCATGGCCGGCATGGACACTGTGGCACGCCAGATCGGCGCGGTCCTCACCGGGAAGGGTTGACTCTCAAGGGGGCGGGGGCTAGATCGCCCGCTCCCGCGACCGGGCTCGCCCGGCCGCCGTTCATCGTTGCATGGATTGGTTCACTGCGCCGGAGGGGGAACTGCCCCTCATGGCGGTTTTCGGGGCTCTGCCCCAGGAGAGGCACTGTGGCGCGCATCGCCGGCGTGAACATCCCGACCAACAAGCGGGTGCTCGTCTCGCTTCGCTACATCTTCGGCATCGGGCCGCAGAACGCGAAGGTCATCTGCGGCAAGCTCGGCATCCCCGACGACCGTCGGGTGAACCAGCTCACCGACGACGAGGTCCTCAGGATCCGCGAGATGATCGACCGCGACTACCGCGTCGAGGGCGACCTGCGGCGTGAGCAGGCGATGAACATCAAGCGGCTGATGGATCTCGGCTGCTACCGCGGACTTCGTCACCGCAAGGGCCTGCCGGTCCGTGGCCAGCGCACCCACACCAATGCCCGCACGCGCAAGGGCAAGGCGGTCGCGATCGCCGGCAAGAAGAAGGTGACGAAGTAAGATGGCCCGCGAACCCCGCGGCGGCGCCCGTGGCCCCGTCAAGCGCAAGGAACGGAAGAACATCAGCTCGGGCGTGGCCCATGTGCTGGCGTCCTTCAACAACACCATCGTGACCATCACGGACGCCCAGGGCAACGCGATCGCCTGGTCGTCCTCCGGCTCCCAGGGCTTCAAGGGCAGCCGCAAATCCACCCCCTACGCGGCGCAGGTCGCGGCGGAGGATGCCGGGCGCAAGGCGCGTGAGCACGGCATGGAGACGCTCGAGATCATGGTCAGCGGACCCGGCTCGGGCCGCGAATCGGCGCTGCGCGCCCTTCAGGCGGTCGGCTTCTACGTCACCGCCATCAAGGACGTGACGCCCATCCCGCACAACGGCTGCCGTCCGCGCAAGCGCCGCCGCGTCTGAACAGGGCGCGTCACGGTCCGCGCGCCCGCCCCGGGCGCGTCGCTTCGCCGCCAGGCCAGCCGACAGGAGATTGAAGAGTGCTCGAGAGGAATTGGCGTTCGCTGATCGAGACGCAGAAGTCCGTCGAGATGGGATCGGATCCGCTGCGCACGGCGACCGTCGCGCTGGAGCCGCTTGAGCGCGGCTTCGGCATGACGCTCGGCAACGCGCTGCGTCGCGTGCTGCTGTCCTCGCTGCAGGGCGCGGCGGTGACCGCGATCCGCATCGACGGCGTGCTGCATGAGTTCAGCTCCATCCAGGGCGTGCGCGAGGACGTGACGGACATCGTCCTGAACGTGAAGCAGCTCGCCATCCGGATGCAGGGCGAGGGGCCCAAGCGCCTCCAGCTCACCGCGACCGGCCCGGGCGAGGTGACCGCGGGGCAGATCCAGACGACCGGCGACATCGAGATCGCGAACCCCGAACTCGTGCTGTGCACCCTCGACGACGGCGCGAAGCTGTCGGCCGAACTGACGGTGGATGTCGGCAAGGGCTATGTCCCGGCCGCCGAGAACCGCCCCGAGGATGCGCCGATCGGCCTCATTCCGGTGGATGCGATCTACTCGCCCGTCCGCCGCGTGGCCTATCGCGTCGAGCCGACCCGCGTGGGCCAGAAGACCGACTACGACAAGCTGGTCCTGACGGTCGAGACGGACGGCACGCTGGCCCCCGAGGATGCCGTGGGCGTGGCCGCCCGCATCCTGCAGGAACAGCTGCAGATCCTGATCAACTTCGACGAGCCGCGCGCCCGCGTCGAGGAGGAGATCCGCGACGACCTGCCGTTCAACCGCAACCTGCTGCGGAAGGTCGATGAGCTGGAACTGTCGGTCCGCAGCGCGAACTGCCTGAAGAACGACAACATCGTCTATATCGGCGACCTGGTTCAGAAGACCGAGCAGGAGATGCTCCGCACCCCGAATTTCGGGCGCAAGTCGCTGAACGAGATCAAGGAAGTGCTCGCCTCGATGGGCCTCGGCCTCGGCCTCACCGTCACCGGCTGGCCGCCCGAGAACATCGAGGAACTTGCGAAGAAGGTCGAGGAGCCCTTCTGAGGGCTCACCCGGTAAGGAATACGAACCATGCGTCACGGAATTGCCGGGCGTAAGCTCAGCGTCACCTCGTCCCACCGGCTCGCCATGTTCCGCAACATGGCGACCTCGCTGCTGAAGCACGAGCAGATCACCACCACCCTGCCGAAGGCCAAGGAACTGCGCCCGTATGTCGAGCGCATCATCACCCTCGGCAAGCGCGGCGACCTGCACGCCCGCCGCCAGGCGCTGGCGCAGATCCGCGACGAGAGGATCGTGGCGAAGCTGTTCACCGAGATCGCCGAGCGCTACCGGACCCGCCAGGGCGGCTATTGCCGGGTGCTTCGCGCCGGCGTGCGCTATGGCGATGCCGCGACAATGGCGGTGATCGAACTGGTGGACCGCAACGTGGCCGCGAAGGGCCTGGACAGCGGACCGAGACCGGAAGCAGCGGCGGAAGAAAACGCCGAAGCCTGACCGCCGCGCCAGCGCGCGACGCAGGAAGGGGCGGGTGGGCAACCATCCGCCCTTTTCTTTTGCCTCAGGCGCCGACGCGCCCATCCGCGCGCCAGGCTCCTCGCGCCTTGCGCTCCCGGCCCGCGGGCGAGGCCTCGGGCCGCCTTTCGGGCGGGGCGGTCAGCGCGGCCCGATCACCTCCGCCAGCGCCGGGATGAACTCCCGCAGACCAGGGCGCAGCGCCTCCGGCCAGGAGCGCGAATCGGGCGGCACCGACAGCCGCATGCTGCCGTTCTCGGTCAGGAGCAGGAACAGTCGCTCGTCATGCAGGTCGATGGCGAGGAAGACGCCGCCGACGCGGCAGCCTTCGGCGCGGCAGCTATGGCCGAAAAGATAGCGGTCCTCGGCGATCGCGACGGGCGGGCCGGGATCGCGCAGCCGCGCCGCCAGCACGCCGCGATGCCCGCCGCTGTTGAACCGGAGCACCGTTGTCAGTTCCGGCCGCTGCGCGAGCGCGAGCAAGGGCTGCCCGATGACGCTGCGGATATCCTCCTGCGCCAGCGCGAGGGCCGGCGCGGCGACGACCATCACCGCCACGGCCGCGCCCCACCAGCGGTGCAGCGCGCGTCGAGGGAAGCGGGGGGCGGCGGGGGGGGGGCTCCTCCCCCGCGTCTTCCAGGGAACCGTCATCACACCTGCAGCATGTGCCCGATCGCGGCCTGCGCCGCCAGCGCCAGACGTCGCGGGGCGGGACCCTCCGGCCTTCGTCTGGGAGCATCTTCACGCATATGGCTGCTTCCAGCCCCGTGCGATCCTGCCCTAGTCGATGCGGATGTTCGCCTCGCGCACCAGGGTGGCCATGGCGGCGCGGCCCTCGGTGACGAAGCGGCCGAAGGCGGCGGGGTCGCTGCCGACCGGAACCGCGCCCAGGCGGTCGAGCCGCGTGCGGACCTCCTCCTCGGCGAGGGCGGCGGCGAGGGCCTCGTGCAGGCGCGCGGCGATCGGCGCGGGCGTGCCGGCGGGGGCGAAGAGCCCGACCCATTCGCTCACGTCGAAGCCGGGCAGGCCGGATTCGGCGAGCGTCGGCACGCCGGGCAGGCTCGCCTGGCGCTGCGCGGTGGCGACCGCGAGGAAACGCGCCCGGCCGCCCTCGACCACGGGGCGGGCCGAAAGCGCGGTGATGAAGACGCCGTCGAGCGTGCCCGCGGCGAGGTCGCGCGCCGCGTCGGCGCCGCCGCGATAGGGCACGTGCTGCACCTCGATGCCGGCTTCGCGGGTGAAGCGCGCGAGGCCGAGATGCCCCGCGGTCGCGTTGCCCTGGGTGCCCATGTTTATTGTGTTGGGCCGCGCCTTCGCAGCGGCGATGAAGGCGGCGATGTCGCGCGCGGGGAAGTCGGCCTTCACCGCGACCACCTGCGGGAAGGTGCAGATCTGGCTGATCGGCAGGAAGGCGGTCGTGTAATCGAAGGCGAGGCCGCGCAGCAGCACGTGGTTCACGATGTGCGAGGAGGCATCCCAGAGCAGCGTGTAGCCGTCCGGCGCGCTGCGCGCGACCTCGGCCCCCCCGATCGAGCCGCTGGCGCCGGTCCGGTTCTCGACCACGAAGGTGGTGGAGAGGCGCTCGCCCATGCGCGGCAGGATGGTGCGCGCGGCGGAATCGGCCGCACCGCCGGGAGCGAATGGGACCAGCATGCGGATCGGCCGGCCGGGCCAGGCCTGCGCGAGGGCGGGGCGGGCGAGCGGCAGCGCAGCCAGGGCGAGGAATGAACGGCGGATGAGCGGCATGGATGGAACCTCCCGGCGGATGGAGCATCCTTTGGTCGCGGCGCCGCGCAGCGTCAAGGCGCGTGGCGCGCCGCGCGCAGCCGGCGCAGGATGGCGCGATGACGACACCGCCACGCTACGACGACCTGCCCCGCCCGCCCGGTGACCCGACCGGCCTGCCGCTCTCCTGGGGCGTGTGGGGGGCGGAGGACCAGGTCGGCACGCTGAACCGCATCACTGACGCGACCGTGGCCGCGGCGCGCGGGGAGATCCGCGACGGGCGCCGCTTCAACCTGAACCTGCCGCTCGACGAACCCTTCGGCGCCGCGCTGCCCGGCGCGCATCGCCGGCGCGAGGCGCCGCATCCGGTGATGGTGGCCGAGGAACACCCCGGGCGCGTGACGCGCGACGACCGCCTCGACGGGTTCTGGCTGCAGGCGAGCACGCAATGGGACGGGCTGTCGCATTTCGCCGACCCCACGCACGGCTTCTACAACCACGCGCCGCTGTCCTCGATCGTGCATGGGGCGGGCAGCCGCAACGGCATCGACAAGGCGCTCGCGCACGGCATCGCGGGGCGCTGCGTGCTGGCCGACCTGCCGCGGCATTTCGCGCGCACGGGGCGGGGCTGGGCGCCGATGGGCGGGCAGCGCGCGACGGCCGATGATCTTGCGGCCTGCCTTGCCGGGCAGGGCGTGGCGCTGCGCGCGGGCGACGTGCTGCTGGTGCGTACCGGCTGGCTCGCCGCCTTCCGTGCCGCGTCCGACGCCGTGGCGCGCCATGGGCTGCTCCAGGGCGAGAACGGCGCGCGCGACTATTCGGGCCTCGACGGCGCCGAGCCGATGTGGCGCTTCCTGTGGGATGCCGGCATCGCCGCGGTGGCGGCCGACAACCCGACGGTCGAGGCTTGGCCGATCTTTCCCTGGAAGCCGGCGCTGCATCTGGCCATCGCGCGGCTCGGCCTGTGTCTCGGCGAGTTCTTCGACCTCGAGGCGCTGGCCGCGGACAGCGCCGCGACCGGCCGGTGCACCGCCTTCCTGACGGCCGCGCCGCTGAACCTGCGCGGCGGGATCGGCAGCCCGGGGAACGCGATGGCGATCCGGTAGGGCCGCCCTCCGCGGAACCGTTCAGCCCAGGCCGCGGAGCGCGAGCCAGGCGCCGATCAGCCCGAGCGCGACCTGCACGACCCGCCGGAAGGCCGCCTCGTTCAGCCGCAGCCGAAGCCGCCGCCCGGCCGCCATGCCGAGGAAGGCGGGCAGCACTCCGGCGAGCGAGACGAGGCCGAGCCCCGCCGGCAGCATGCCGCTGCCCGCCAGCCCGGCCGCGATCGCGCCATTCACCAGCACGACGCCGAGGCCGAAGCCCTGCACGAACTGCTCGCGCGGCAGCCGGATCGCCTGCAGCCATGGCGCCGCGGGCACGAGGAAACTGCCGGTCAGGCCTGCGATGCCGCCGGAGACGAGGCCGAGCGGCGGGCCGAGCCAGCGTTCCGTGCGCTGCCCCGGCGCCGGCAGCCAAGGCGCGGCGAGCGCGACCGCCGAGGAGGCCACCAGCGTCAGCCCGAGCAGCCCCGAAAGCAGCACGGCATCCGCGCGGGCGAGGTGCCCGGCGGCGAGCCACGCCGCGCCCGCCGCGCAGAGCAGGAACACCCCGATGCGCGGCACGACCTGGCGCAGCGCCCCGCCGGCGAAGGCCTGCCAGAGATTCGTCGCTAGCGACGGCACCAGCATCAGCGCGATCGCCTCGGGCAGGGGGCGGAGCAGCGCGAGCAGCGCGGATGCTGACCGTCGGCAGGCCGAAGCCTGCCACGCCCTTCACGAGGCCGGCGACGAGGAAGATCGCGAGGACGGGGAGGAGTTCTGCCATGCCGCCATTCTCGCGCGGATGCGGGCCGCCTCGTTCAGGTCGGGCCCGAAGCGCGGCGCGAGGCCGAGCACGGCCGCCAGCGGAATCAGCCAGATGATGCGCGCCTGGTAGCGGTTGTGCGGACCCGACAGCGCGCCGGCGGCGAAGGCGTTGATCAGCACCGCGACGAGCATCCCCGCCACCAGCCCGCCGCGCAGCCGGTCGCGCTGCCAGGCGGCGAGGGCGAGCGCGAACAGCGCCAGCGGCAGCGCGAGCAGCAGCGCCGGCCCATGCACCGCCAGGAAGGGCGCCGCGTCGCCGCGCAGCGTGCCGCGCATCTGCGCGCCGGCGTCGAAGGTCGCGAGCTCGCCCGCCGGCAGGCGCGCGATGGCGCGGCGCGCTGAGGCGGCGAGGTGCTCGCGACCCAGCGTGTCGCCGACCTCGCTCATGCCGAGTTGGCGGACGGTGTTGTGCAGCATCGCCTCGGCGACCTCGAGCGGGCGCTCGCGCAGGGTGCGCTCGACGATCTGCGCCGCCTCGGGTGCGAGCCGCGCGCCGCCCATCGGGATCGCGCGGCCGTCCGGCCGGCGGTTCACCGGCGATTGCGGATCCCACAGGAAGGTGTCGGCGTCCATCGGCAGGCGGGTGGCGAAGGCGCAGAGATACCAGCCGCTGGCCGGGCAATTGGCGCGGATGGTCGCCGCGGCGGGGCCGTCGGCCTGAAGCCGCGCGAGCAGGAAGACCGCGCCGTGCGGCGAGAGGTTCGGGCGCCCGAAGGCCCAGGCGTTCACGCCGGCCAGCGTGGCGACGGCGAGCAGCAGAGGCAGCGCCGCGCGCAGCGGCGGCATGAAGCCCCCGCCCATCACGGCGACGACGAACACCATCGCCGCCGCCGTGGGCAGATGCGACAGGTGCGTCGCCGTCGCGAAGCTGCCGAGGATGACAAGCCAGACGGTCTCCGTGCGCGACAGCCTCTCGCGCGCCAGGCCGAGCAGCAGGATGCACAGCGGCCCGACCGCGGCGAAGATGTCCGGCATCAGGGTCGCGGCGAACCACGGCGCCGAGGTGAAGGCCGCAAGCGCGCCGCAGAGCAGCAGGTGCCCCGGGATGGTCGCATCCCCGCGCGCGGCGCGCTGCGCGAGCCACAGCAGGTGCGACACCGCCAGCAGCTGCGCCAGCAGCGCCGGCCACAGCGTCACGCCCCAATGGAACAGGTGCAGCGCTGCGCCGTAGGCCGGCGTCTTGTCCCACGGCCATTCCGGGATGAGCGTCTGGCCGAGATAGGAGACGGTGTCGATGAAGACGAGCGGATAGCCGTTCAGCACGACGGGCCAGCCGAGCAGCAGCGCGCCCGCGAGGATGACGAGCGCGGCTGTCATGACGCCCGCCGCCGCGGCAGCAGCAGCAGGATGGCGGCGGCGGGGAGCAGCCAGGCGATGCGCGCCTGGTAGCGCGGGAACACGCCGGACAGCCCGCCGGTGGCCAGCGCATTCGCCGCGACGCCGGCCAGCACCATGACCAGGAACGCCAGTCGCGCCGCGTCCCCCGCGCGCCAGGCGAGGACGCCGCCGGCGGCGAGCAGCGGCAGGCTCAGCAGCAGCGCCGCCTGGTGCAGCGGCGCGAGCGGCATGACGGCCTCGCGCAGCGCCCCTCGCGGCTGGCGGGCGGCGTCGTAGGCGGCGAGTTCGCGCGCGGGAAAGCCCTCGGCGATGCGCGGACGCAGCGCGGCGCGCAGATGCTCGTCGCCGAGCGTGTCGCCGATGCCGGCCGTGACCATCTGGCGCAGGGCGTTGCGGAGCACCGCGGCGGCGACGGGCAGCGGATGCTCGGCGATCGTCGCGGCGACGATCGCCTGCGCCTCGGGCGCGAGCAGCGCCCCGCCGAGGAAGCGCGCGCGGCCATCGGCATCGCGGTTGACCGGGCTGTCCGGCGCCCAGAGGAAGTCGTTCGCACCCATCGGCAGGCGGTCGGCGAAGGCGCAGAGATACCAGCCGACCTGCGGGCAGCGGGCGCGGATCACCGCCGCGGCCGGCCCGTCGGCCTGCAGCCGCGCGAGCATGAAGGTCGCGCCGTGCGGCGAGAGCACCGCCCGGCCGTGCCCGACCCAGTTCGTCGCGAGCAGCAGCGCGACCGCGGCGAGCAGCGGCGCGGCGGCGCGCGCCCCGTCGCGCATCGCGCGGCCGCGCGGCAGCCCGACGAGAAAGGCGAGGCAGGCCAGCACGAGGGCGAGCGGCAGGTGCGCGAGATGCGCCGCGATGCCGAGCGTCGCGACGAGGCCGAGATACCGGGCCTCGGCCGTCGTCACCGTCTCGCGCGCCGCACCGAGCAGGAACAGCGCGAGCAGGATCGCCGGCGCGAACAGGTCGGGCATCAGCAGCGCGACGGTGAAGGGGGCGGTGCTGGCCGCGGCCAGCGCGGCGCAAAGCGCGACATGCGCGGCGGGCGAGGCGCTGCCGCGCAGCGCGCGCTGCGTCAGCCACAGCAGGTGCGACACCAGCAGCGCCTGCGCGGCGAGCGGCGCCCAGAGCGAGACGCGCCAGTGGAAGGCGTGCAGCAGCGGGCCGTGGACCCAGGGCTTGTCCCACAGCATCAGCGGGCCGAGCGTCTGGTGCAGAAAGCCGCCGGTGTCGCTGAAGACGAGCGGATAGCCATTGAGCGCCGCCGGCCAGGCGAGCAGCAGGGAACCGCCCAGCACCGCGGATGCGACGAGCGGCACGGAGGCCATGGCGGCGCCCGCGTCGGGTCTTCGCGGGGCGGCGTCGCCGGTCGCTTCCCTGCGCGTCATGCCCTGACCCTCACGGATCGGCGCGCGACTCGCAAGCGCGCATCGGCGGATTTCCGACCGCTCAAGCGAATGTGGATCGGCGGTGCGGGAGCGCGGCAAGCCATGGTGGTTCGAGGACCGAGCGATGCAGGCGTCGGGGGATCCGGCGCGCCGTTGACGCGCGAGGCGTGCATTCCACGCTCAACGCGCCGCGAACAGGCAGAGCACGTTGCCCTCGGGATCGGCCGCATGCAGCGCGCGGTCGCCGGAGGGCAGGTCGGTCGGCGGATCGAGCACCGCGACCTTGGCCATCAGCAGTCGTCGGTGCCAGCGTTCGAGTTCCTCGGCGGTGTCGAGGCGGAAGGCGAGCATGACGCCGGGGTGGCCCTCGCGCGGGAACAGCGCGTCGCCGCGGGCACGCAGCGCGAGGCTGACATGGCCGAGATCGAAGCGCACCCATCCGGTGCGCGTCTCCTCCGGCGCGCGGTCGAGGATGCGTTCGTAGAAGCCGCGCTGCCGGGCCATGTCGCGGCAGGGGATCACGATCGCGTCGAGATGCGGCGGGGCCTCGCTCACGCGCCGCCGGCCTTCGCCCAGCGCGCGGCGGCGGCGTCGTCCTCGGCGCGCGCCTCGACCCAGCGCTGCTCGCCCGAGGCGAATTCCTCGCGCTTCCAGAAGGGCGCGCTGGTCTTGAGCCAGTCGATGAGGAAGGCGCAGGCTTCGAGCGCCGCGGCACGATGGGCGGAAGCGGTGAGCACCAGCACGATCGGCTCGCCGGGCAGGATGCGCCCCATGCGGTGGATGATCGTGCAGCCGGTAAGCGGCCAGCGCGCCTCGGCCTCGGCGGCGATCCGCGCGATGGCGCGCTCGGTCATGCCCGGGTAGTGATCGAGCACCATCGCCGCAAGACCGTCGTCGGCGCGGCAGACGCCCAGGAAGGAGGCGATGCCGCCGACATCGGTGCGCCCCGCGCTCAGGGCGGCGGTCTCGGCGGCCAGGTCGAAGGCTGCCTCCTGCACCAGCACGCGCGCCATCTCAGCCGCCCGTGACGGGAGGGAAGAAGGCGACCTCGTCATTCGCCGCGACGGGATGGTCGGGGCCGGCGAAGTCCTTGTTCACCGCGGCGCGGACCTGGCGCGGGTCGGCGAAGGCCAGGGCATGGGCGGGCGAACGCTGCGCCAGCCAGCGCACCAGCCCGGCGACGTCGCGCACCTCGGGCGGCGGCGCGATGTCCTCCTCGGCGGTGCCGATCTTCTGGCGCAGCCAGGCGAAATAGAGCACGCGCATGGGATCAGCGCGGGGAAGGGACGGTGGTGACGCGGCCGCCCGGCTGGATGACGGTGGTGGTGCCGCCATCGCGCACCGCCACGCCGCCGGCGGGGCTGCCGGGGATGCCGAGCGACTGCACGCGGCCGGTGCCGCCGCTGACGACGCCGGCGGGCTGGCCCGGGATTGCGATGGTCGTCCCTTCGACGCGCTCGATGGGCGGCAGCGCCGGCGCGACGGCGTGGCGCGGCGGCTCGGCCGAGGGCGGCGAGCGGAGGGGCGCAGGCGGCGTCGAACTGCCGAGCGGCGAGCGGCGCGGCATGGACGTGACATCGCCCTCGCGCGGCACCGGGCGGTAGTCGGGCACTGCCGTCATGGCCGCCTCGGGGCCGCCGGGCGGCGCGGTGCGGATCTCGCCGGCGCTGAGGCGGAGCTGGCCGACGCCCTCGCTCCGCAGGGGGGTGAATTCCGCCACCTGCCCGGTGACGCGGCGGATGGTCAGGCTGTCGCCGGGGATGCCGGGCCGGCTCGCGCCGCTCCAGGATGGCTGCCAGTCGGGGCCGCAGCCGAGGAGCAGCAGGGGCAGGAGGACCAGGCCGCCATGGGAAGCGCGCCGCATCGGGTTTCGCTCCGCGATCATGGTTGGAAGATGCGCCCGCGCAGGTCCGGGCTCAAGGGCGCGCCGGCGTTTCGCGGGGGGTTTCGGGTGCCGCCTTGGGCGCGGGCGCATCCCGCGCGCCGGCGTGGCGAAGCCCGGCCTGGAGGTAGTCCCATCCGGTGACGAGGGTCAGCGCCGCGGCCGCCCACAGCCCGATCTCGCCGAGCGCCGAGACGGGCAGGAAGCCCAGGCCGATGGCGGAGGCGCCGGTGTCGCCGGCGAGCAGCGTGCCCAGCGAGCCCATCTGGAAGCCGGTCTTCCACTTGGCGAGCTTCGTGACGGGCAGGCCGACGCGCAGCTCGGCGAGGTATTCGCGCAGGCCGGACACCATGATCTCGCGCAGCATGATCACGATCGCGGGATAGAGCGCGGCGTGGGACAGGCGCCCGAGCCCCGCGAGCAGCATCAGCGCCGCGCCGACCAGCAGCTTGTCGGCGATCGGGTCGAGCATGCGGCCGAAGGAGGAGGTGGCGCCGCGGTCGCGGGCGATCTTGCCGTCGAAATAATCGGTGATGGCGGCGGCCGAGAACACCACGCAGGCCGCGAGATCCGCCCATGGGGCGCCGATCGCCACCAGGACGACCAGGACCGGTATGGCCGCGATGCGGGAGATCGTCAGCAGGTTGGGCAGGTCGGTCGGCATGGGCGCTGCCCTGCTTACCCTGTCCCGGCGCGGCGGGCCACTGTTGCTCCGGGGTGGAAGTGCTCGTGGACCCGGCGGGCGACGGAAGGGCCGATGCCCGGGCAGGCTTCGAGGTCGGCGAGGCCCGCCTGGCGCACCCCGCGGGCCGAGCCGAAATGATTGAGCAGCCGCCGCTTGAGCGCGGCGCCGACGCCGGGGATCTCGTCCAGTTCCGACTTCGTGAGCGTCTTGGACCGCCCGGCGCGGTGGGCCGAGATGGCGAAGCGGTGCGCCTCGTCGCGCAGGCGCTGGAGGTAGTAGAGGACGGCATCGCGCGGCGGCAGCTGGATCGGCTCGCGCCCGGCCATGTGGAACCATTCGCGGCCGGCGTCGCGGTCGGGCCCCTTGGCGACGGCGACCAGCGGCACGTCCTCGACGCCGAGTTCGGCCATCACCGCCTGGGCGGCCGAGAGCTGCCCGGCGCCGCCATCGATCAGCACGAGGTCGGGCCATGTGTCGGACTCGCGCGCCGGATCCTCGCGCAGGGCGCGGCCGAAGCGGCGTTCGAAGACCTCGCGCATCATGGCAAAGTCGTCATTGCCCGGCGCGGCCTTGATGGCGAACTTCCGATAGGCCTGCTTGATGAAGCCCGACGGCCCCGCGACGACCATGACACCGTAGGGATTCGCACCCTGGATGTGGCTGTTGTCGAAGACCTCGATGCGCTCGGGCGGCGCGGGCAGGTCGAACAGGGACGCGACGCCGTCGAGCAGCCGGGCCTGGGCGGTGCCCTCGGCGAGGCGGCGTTCCAGGGCCTCGCGCGCATTGGTGGCGGCGTGCTCGACCGCGTCCTTCTTCTCGCCGCGCCGGGGGTGGTGCAGCTCGACCTTGCGGCCGGCCTTGAGCGAGAGGGCCTCGGCGATCAGCGCGGCCTCGGGCGGGGCGTGGGAGAGCAGCACGAGCGGCGGCGGCGGGATGTCGTCGTAGAGCTGGGCCAGGAAGATGCCCATCACCTCCTCCGCGCTCTGTTCCTGCTTGCCGTGGGTGAGGAAATAGGCACGGTTGCCGTTGTTGCGCCCGCCGCGGAAGAAGAACACCTGAACGCAGGACTGCCCGGCGGCCTGGTGCATCGCGACCACGTCGGCATCGCCCAAGGCTTCGAGGTTCACGCGGTCCTTGCCCTGCACATGCGTCAGGCCGCGGATGCGGTCGCGCAGCGCGGCGGCGCGTTCGAATTCGAGGCCGGCGGCGGCCTGTTCCATCTCGGCGGCCAGGCGCTTCTGGATGGTCGGCGTGCCGCCCGAGAGGAACTCCTTCGCCTCGCGCACCAGGGCGGCGTAGTCCTGCGGGGCGATGCGCTCCACGCAGGGTGCGGAGCAGCGCTTGATCTGGAACAGCAGGCACGGCCGGGTGCGGCTGTCGAACACCGTGTCGCGGCAGGAGCGCAGCAGGAACACCCGCTGCAGCGCCGTGATGGTCTGGTTCACCGCCCAGGCCGAGGCGAAGGGGCCGTAGTAGGACGCGCCCTTGCGGCGTTCGCCGCGATGCTTGGCGATCTGCGGCCAGGGATGGTCGTCGGTGATGACCAGCCAGGGATAGGACTTGTCGTCGCGCAGGACGATGTTGAAGCGCGGGCGCAGCCGCTTGATGAGGTTGGCTTCGAGCAGCAGCGCCTCGGCCTCGGAGGCGGTCGTGACGACTTCGAGGCTGCGCGTCTCGAACACCATCCGGCGCAGGCGTTCCGAAAGCCGCGCGACCTGCGTGTAGGAGGTGACGCGCTTGCGGAGCGAGCGCGCCTTGCCGACGTAGAGCGCATCGCCCTTCGCATCGAGCATGCGATAGACGCCGGGCGACAGCGGCAGGCGCGGCAAGACCGCCTCGAGGACGGCGAGGCCGTCCTGCACGGGCTCGGATGCCGGCTCGGCGGCGGTCACGCGGTCCTCGGGCGGCGGCGCATGGCCCCGGGATTGTCCACCAAAGCTGTGGAAAAGTCTGTGGGCGAGTGATCGGGAAGGCTGCACCGGGGCCCGTTACAGTAGGGTTTCAGCGATCTGCCCGCCAATCGGGCCTCACCGGAGTGTTCATTCAACATATTGAATTCGTTGAAATTATCGTTGGGCCGGTGAGATTTGCATGCGTCAAGACGGATTCTTCGCTTGACGTTGGCGCCCCGAAGCGCGGTACGGGCGGGCGGTGGACAAAATCCGCGCGCCGCATGTTTCAAAATCGCGTCCTTTCAACGACAACGCCGACGGTCGTGACATCCGTCAACACGTCGGGCTTCTGCACGCACACCCGCGCGACCACCACCCGTTCGTCGGCGAGGAGTGCCAGGGCGATGCGTTCGGCGAGCGTCTCGGCGAGGCGGACATGGCCGGCGCAGGCGATCCGACGCGCCGTGGCGGCGACGGCGGCGTAGTCCACGACGCGGGAGAGTTCGTCCGGGCCTTCGCCGGAGGGCGCGTGTTCGTCCCGCACGGCGAGGTCCACCTCAATGACGACACGCTGCGCCTGCGCCTTCTCATGCGCGTGCACGCCCAGTCGCGCCTGGACCGTCAGGCCATGCACGAAGACGCGCCGCACCCCGCGCGCGGCGTCGGGGGCAAGGCTCATTCCTCGGGTTCCGTGCCTTGGCTCGGCGCCCATTGCAGGTGCTGGCCGCCATCGAGGGCGATCATCTGCCCCGTCATCGCCGGCAGGGCGAGGATGGCGAGCAGGGCGCGGGCGACCTCCTCCGGGCTCGTGCCGTGGCGCAGCGGGACCGAGTGCGCCTGGCGGGCGAATTGCTCCGGCGTCTGGCGCTCGCTCGGCAGGGCCGGCCCCGGGCCGATGGCGTTCACGCGGATGCGCGGCGCGAGCGCGAGCGCCAGCGAGCGCGTCAGCGCCCACAGCCCCGCCTTGGACACGGTGTAGGAGACGAAATGCGGCGTCAGCGACCACACGCGCTGGTCGAGCATGTTCACCACCACCCCTTCGCGCGCCTTGGGCAGGGCGTGGGCGAAGGCCTGCGCCAGCACGAAGGGCGCGCGCAGGTTCGGCTCGATGTGCCGCTCCCACGAGGCGCGGGTGGCGTCGTGCCATTCGTCGCGTCCGAAGGTGGAGGCGTTGTTGACCAGCACGCCGAGCGGGCCGAGCGCGGCGGCGGCCTCGGGCAGCAGGCGCGCGGCCTCGTCCTCGCGCATGAGGTCGGCGCGCAGCGTGACGGCGCGGCGGCCGCGGGCGCGGACCTGCTGGGCGGTGGCTTCGGCCTCCTCGGCGCTGGTGGCGAAGTGGATGGCGAGGTCGAAGCCCGCTTCGGCGAGCGCGAGCGCCATCGCACGGCCCAGGCGCTTAGCCCCGCCGGTGACGAGCGCGCAGCGCGGGATGGATTCGGGGATGGGCTGGAGCATCGGCTCCGATGTAGCGCGGGGCCGGCGCGTCGTCATCGGGCGGGCGCTGCGATCGCCCTGCGGCGCGGTTGCGCGATGGTGCGCCGATCAGCCCCTTGCGCGCCCGGGCCTCGGCGGCCTAGCGTGCCGCCATGCTCACGCGTCCGGTCCCTGTCGGCCGATTTTGGTACCGCTGGTATCCTCCAGCGGCCTAGGGACGTCCACGCGACCGAGTTTCCCCGAAAGCCGCCAAGCCCTGGCGGCTTTTGCGTCTCGGGACACTCGGCACCCCGTTTCCGGCAAGACCATCAGGCGCAAGGCGGCAAACCAGCAGAGGCCCGCCATGCAGCGCACCGAGTATGATTTCGACGTGATCTCCGGCCCGTCCAGCCCGCCACGGCCGGAGCCGAAACCGGCGCCGAAGCCGCAGGAGCCGGGGAGGCAGGTCAGTCCTGCGTCAGAGCGCGGCGGAGTTCGAACTTCTGGATCTTGCCCGTCGCGGTCTTGGGCAGCGGCCCGAAGGTGACGTGCCGCGGCGCCTTGAAGTGCGCGAGGCTGCCGCGGCAATGGGCGATGATGTCCGCGGCCGTCGCGGTGGCGCCGGGCTTGAGCGTCACGAAGGCGTGCGGCACCTCGCCCCATTTCGGGTCGGGGTGCGCGACGACGGCGGCTTCCATCACGTCCGGGTGGCGATACAGCGCCTCCTCGACTTCCAGGCTGCTGATGTTCTCCCCGCCGGAGATGACGATGTCCTTGGCGCGGTCCTTCACCTCGATGTAGCCGTCGGGGTGCAGCACGCCGAGGTCCCCGGTGCGGAACCAGCCAGCCACGAAGGCCGCCGCGTTGGCGCGGGGGTTGCGGAGATAGCCCTTCATCACCGTGTTGCCGCGCAGCGCGATCTCGCCGAGCGTCGCGCCATCGGCGGGCGCGCGCGCGCCGGTCTCCGGGTCGAGCACGGTCGCGTCCTCGAGCGTCGGGAGCGGCACGCCCTGGCGGGCCATGAAGGCGGCCTTCTCATGCAGGCCGAGATCGGCGAGCTCCGGCTGCCAGGCACACAGCAGCGAGGGGCCGTAGCATTCCGTCAGGCCATAAAGATGCGTGACGTCGAAGCCCATGCGCTCCATCGCCGCGATCACGGGCGAGGGCGGCGCCGCACCGCCGGTGGCGATGGCCACGCGGTGCGGGAAGGCGCGCTTCTGCTCCTCGGGCGCGTGGATCAGCATGGTGAGCACCACCGGCGCGGCGCACAGATGCGTCACGCCGTGCCCGGCGATCAGCGCGAAGATGCGTGCCGGTTCCACTCGGCGCAGGCAGACATGGGTGCCGCCCTGCAAGGTGACGGCCCAGGTGTAGGTCCAGCCATTGCAGTGGAACATCGGCAGCGTCCAGAGATAGACGCTGCGCGGGGAAAGCCCGAAGGCCAGCGCATTGCCGCAGGCGTTCAGGTAGGCGCCGCGATGATGCACCACCACGCCCTTCGGATCGCCCGTCGTGCCGGAGGTGTAGGAGAGCGAGATCGCCCGCCATTCATCGGCAGGCGGCTCCGCGGGAAAGGCGGCGTCGCCGGTGGCGAGGAAATCCTCGTAGGGCGTGGCGGCGATGTCGGGGCCGCCGGGGCCTTCCGCATCGTCCACGATGACGATGCGCGGCGGCTGTGCCACGCCGTCCAGCGCCGCGGCGGCCACGGCGGCGAATTCCCGGTCCAGCAGCAGCACCTTCGCGCCGGAATGGCCGAGGATGAAGCGCACCGTCGGCGCATCGAGCCGCGTGTTGATGGGGCACAGCACGGCATGCGCCATGGGCACGGCCATGTGGGCTTCCAGCATCTCGGGGATGTTGGACAGCAGGGCGGCGACGACGTCGCCCGGCGCCACGCCGGCACCGCGCAGCGCGGAGGCGAGGCGGCGGCAGCGTTCCAGGTACTGCGCGTAGGTGACGCGCCGCGCGCCATGGATGACGGCGGTGCGGCCGGGCCAGATCCGCGCCGCGCGGACGAGGAAGGAGACCGGCGAGAGCGGAACGTGGTTCGCCGCCGTCTTCGGCAGGTCGTCGTCCATGCGGTTCAGCCCTTGCCGAGGGCGCGCGGCGCGCTGACGGCGCAGCGCGCGCGTGTGATGTCGTCAAGCAGCGCGGCGGTGCGCGCATGGTCCGGCGTGCCGGGGTCGAGGCGTCCTTCGCGGATGGCGGCGGCAAAGGCGCGCGGGTCGCCGCCCATGCGCGCGAGCGCCTCCGCTTCCCAGGCGCCCTGCGCCGCGTCGCGCGCCGCGA
>Ga0207950_100186_pt1 | contig 23391 bp, 20 predicted proteins | sample Subbio11_8B_AprC_FD_184814 | JGI IMG/M metagenome (GOLD analysis project Ga0207950, IMG submission 184814) | Serpentinite rock and fluid subsurface biosphere microbial communities from McLaughlin Reserve, California, USA - CR11_8B_AprC (SPAdes) | ecosystem: Environmental > Terrestrial > Deep... | reverse complement strand
GAAGCGGTGCAGGCCGACCAGCCGCTGGTCGAGGTGATGACCGACAAAGTGACCGTAGAACTGCCGAGCCCCTACGCCGGGGTGTTGCGGCAGCAGCTCGTTAAGGAGGGGCAGGTAGTGGCGGTGCAGGCCCCGATCGCTCTGATTGAAGAGGCTGCCTCAGCCGAGCCGGAGGAGCCCGACGAGGGTGAGAGCTTAAGCCTGTTTAAACCCTCTGCCGACGACGACGCAGTCCCGACGGTGCAGGTACGCCGCGCGGCTAAGGTTGCGCTGCCACCGCAGGCGACCGGGGTGCATAGGGTGCTGGCGGTGCCGGCGGCGCGCAAGTTGGCCCGCGAATTGGGGGTGGAGCTGGCGCAAGTTAGGGGCTCTGGCCCGCACGGGCGCATCCGCGTTGAGGACATCCGCGCCTTTAGCCAAGCGCTGCCGGTAGCGCAGGCTCCGAGCGTTCATGCTGAGCGCGAAGAGCGGCTGCCGCTGCGCGGCTTGCGCCGCGTCATCGCCAAGGCGATGCTGGCCTCGCACCAGCAGACGGTGCGCACCCTGCACGTGGACGAGGCCGACGTCTCAGGGTTGGTGGCGCTGCGCGGCAAGCTCAAGCCACTGGCCGAAGCGCAGGGCGTCAAGCTCACCTACTTGCCCTTGATCATGAAGGCGGTGGTGGTGGCGCTGCGGGCGTACCCGATCCTTAACGCCAGCCTGGATGAGGCTGCGGGCGAGATTGTCATCAAGCGCTACTATAATCTGGGGGTGGCGGTGGCCACCGAGGCCGGGCTGGTGGTGCCGGTTATCAAGGACGTCGATCAAAAGGGGATACTGGCGCTAGCCCAGGAGCTTAGCGCCCTGGCTGATAAGGCTCGGGATGGCAAGCTGGCGCCCGAGGACATCAAGGGCGGCAGCTTCAGCATCACCAACGTGGGCTCCCTAGGCGGGCTCTTTAGCTTTCCCATCATCAACGTGCCGGAGGCGGCCATCTTGGGCGTGCATACCATCAAAAAGCGCCCGGTGGTAATGCCGGACGACAGCATCGCTGCGCGTGAAATGCTCTACCTGAGCCTGTCGTTCGACCACCGCCTGATCGACGGCGCGGAGGCAGCCAACTTCACCAATCACCTGATCAGCCTGCTCGAAACGCCCGAGGCGCTACTGCTATAGCCCTGCGGTAGCATACGGCATGACCGTCCACGACCTCCCGGTGTTGCCCCGGCAGCCGGGTTGTTACCTCTATCTCGATGAGCAGGATAAGGTGCTTTACGTCGGCAAAGCCAAAAGCCTGCGCAGCCGGGTGCGGAGCTACTTTAACCGCCTAGCCGAGGCCAAGGCCCGGTTGCTGGTCGCGCAGGCGGTGCGGCTTGAATTCGTGGTTACCAAGAACGAGGTCGATGCGCTGATCCTCGAGGCCAACCTGATCAAGCGCTATCAGCCGCACTACAACGTACTTCTTAAGGACGACAAGAGCTACCCCTTTTTGAAGCTTACCAACGAGACCTATCCGATGCTCGAGTTCACCCGCCGGGTCCTTAAGGACGGCGCTCAGTACTTCGGGCCGTACCCCAATCCGGGTGTGGTGCGCCAGGTACAGCGGCTGATCGGTACGCTCTTCCCGCTGCGCGTCAACAGCGGCAGCCCGCTGCAGAAGCGCCGGAAGCCGTGCCTGCGCTTCCATATGGGCCGCTGCCTGGCTCCCTGCAGCGACCACACCAGCCCCGAGGCCTACGCAGCAGTGGTCAAGCAGGTGAAGGCTTTCCTGGAGGGGCGTGTCGAGGAGATTGCGAGCTGGCTTACCGCCGAGATGCAGGCGGCGGCCAAGCGCCAAGACTTTGAGCTGGCGCGTGTCTATCGCGACCGCAAGCAGGCGCTCGAGCGCCTGGGCTATGACTCGACCGTAGCGCTAGCGACCCAGGACGACCTGGATGTGATCGGCGTGGCTCAGGCGGGCAACTACGCCATGACCCAGCTCTTTCAGATGCGGCGGGGGCGCATTATCGGGCGTGACAAGCGCTTCTTGACTAACGCCCAGGAGGCCTCGGTCGGCGAGATGCTCGAGCGTTTCATGGCCGACTACTACGGCCAGGCCACCCACCTGCCACCGCTGGTGCTGATTCCTAGCAGCACGCTTGACCGCGCGGTGTGGCAGCAGTTCTTGAGCCAGCGGGCCGGCCGCAAAGTCGAGCTGCGGGTGCCCCAGCGCGGCGATAAAACCGAGCTGCTGGGCTTAGCCGAGCGCAACGCCGGCATCGGACTAGAGGCTGAGCTGGCGCTATTGGAGCGCCGTGGCGAGGCGCCCGGCGTCACGGAGTTACAGCATTTGGCCGGGCTGACGGAGCTTCCCTACCGCATCGAGGGCTTTGACATTAGCAACCTGATGGGCACCCACACCGTAGCCAGTATCGTGGTCTTTGAAGGGGGCCGAGCTAAGAAGTCCGAGTACCGGCGCCTGATTATCCGCGGGCTTAGCCAGCCTGACCCGAGCGAAGCGAGAGTGATGTTCGATGACTATTACGCCATGCACCAGGCGGTGTCGCGCCGCTTTACCGGCTCGCTAGCCGACAAACTGCCGGTGCCTGACCTGCTGCTGATTGATGGCGGCCAGGGGCAGCTCACAGCGGCCCGGCGGGCGCTTGATGAGGCAGGGCTTAAGCTGCCCATGCTGGGGTTAGCTAAGAGGCGGGAGGCGATCATCCGTGAGCATAGCGAGGAGATCCTGGCCCCGGAAACTCATCCCGGACTGCGGCTGCTAATCCACATCCGCGACGAGGCGCACCGCATCGCCGTCGGCTATAACCGCCAGCGGCGCGGGTCGGCCATGACCCGAAGCGTGCTGGAGGAGATCCCCGGCATCGGTCCTAAGCGCCGCGATCTGCTGCTGGCGCACTTCTCCAGCCTCGAGCAGCTAAAAGCGGCCGACCTGGAGCAGCTGGCCGGCATCCCCGGCCTGGGCCGCGGCGCGGCTGAGGCGGTGAAGGCGTACTTCGAGGCCGGCTGATAGCGCGTCTCAGGGGGAGTAATCCCCCCTACCCCGCTAGGTGTCCGAGCGAACGATAATGGGCGACTCACTCGTGGCTAGAAGGTACGGAAAGTACCGGCAGGGCGACAGGGGGGTGGCTCTGGCGCCACTCGGTGGCAGTCAGCTCCATCTGCACGCTGATTCTTCCCTGGCGGTGGCTAAGTCGGCGCAGCTCTGTGAACCCTGCCTTTTTGAAGGCCGCCTGAGCACGCAGGTTATCACCGAAGGTAGACAGCACCACCCGCTCCAAGCGCATAGTCTCAAAGGCGTGCTGCAAGATGGCGGCGATGGCCTCGGGGCCATAGCCGCGCCCCCAGTGGCTCTTCTCGCCGATGATGATGCCCAGGGTGGCCCGCTGCGACCCGATATCATAGAGCTCAACGGTGCCGATATAAGCGCCGGCCTCATCGAAGATGCCATAAATAGCGCGGTCAGGGCGGCGGCTATCAGCCTTAAGCAACAGCCGCAACAGCCACAGCGGCAGCCGGCCGGGTAGGGTGCCGTTAAGGTGGGCGATCTCCGGGTCGCGGAAGTGGGCATGGAGGCGTCGCCAGGCGGCCTGATCCAGGTCGGTCAGCGGTTTGAGGGTAATGCGCCGGTAACGGAGCACCGCGCCCATGGGTATATTGTACCGCGAGTGCGACTTGGCTGAGTGGTAGGCTGGCCTTATGGAGAATCTGGACTATCGTAGCTTCGCTCCTAAGTTTAAAGCCCTGCGCGATGCCATTGGCAGCGTTATCCTTGGCCAGGAAGCGGTAGTGGAAGACCTGCTGATCGTGGCGCTGGCCGGCGGCCACGCCCTCATCGAGGGGGTACCCGGACTGGGCAAGACGCGGCTGGTGCGGGCCTTTGCCGAGGCGACCCAGCTAAGTTTCGGGCGCATCCAGTTCACCCCCGACCTGATGCCCGCCGATGTAACCGGTACCACCGTGCTGATTGAGGAACGCGGAGCGACACGCTTTGAGTTTGAGCGAGGGCCGGTCTTTGCCAACGTGCTGCTAGCCGACGAGATCAACCGCGCCACGCCCAAGACCCAGTCGGCGCTCTTGGAGGCGATGCAGGAGCGTACGGTGACCGCCTCCGGAACCCGCTACAGCCTGCCTAACCCGTTCGTGGTGCTAGCTACTCAGAACCCGCTCGAGATGGAAGGGACCTATCCGCTCCCGGAGGCGCAGCTCGACCGCTTCCTGTTCAAGATTCTGATTGCGCGCCCCGACGGCCCCACGCTCTGGCGCATCCTAGACGCCACCACCGGCAGCCGCGAAGAGGTGATCGAACCGCTCTTTAGTCAGGCTGAACTGCTCGAGTTGCAGCGCCTGTTACGCGCTGTGCCGATCGCCAGCAGTGCGCTTGACTATGTGGTGCGTTTAACCGAGGCCACTCACGCCCACCCGCTGGTGCGGCTAGGTGCCAGCCCGCGTGGCGCTCAGGCGCTAGTCCTGGCTGCCAAGGGCTATGCCTTGGCCGATGCGCGGCCCAATGTCGAACTGGAGGATATCCGCCGCGCCGCTCTGCCGGCGTTGCGCCACCGCCTGCTGTTGAGTTTTGAGGCTGAGGTGGAAGGGGCTAATACGGACGACATCGTGAAGCAGATCGTCAGCGAGACCAAGGTGCGATGATCTCGGCCCGCAGCCGCGCCCTGTTAGATCGCTACGCCCTGGCTTCGCGCGTGCTGAGCCGTGAAACCGGTGAACGCATGGCGACCGAGGCCGGTCAAAGCGTCGAGTTTCACGACTACCGCCCGTACCAGCGCGGCGATGAGCTGCGCTACGTGGACTGGAAGGTCTATGCCCGCACCAGGCGGCTCTATACCCGACTTTACCAGGCCGAGCGGACCATTAATGTGCATCTGGTCATCGATACCAGCCCGAGCATGGCGCTAGGCGACAAGCTGCGCTACGGGCGCCTCGTGGCCCAACTGCTCAGCTACGTGGCCCAGCGAGATGCGGTCTGCCAGGTCCACCTCTTTAATGGCCAGGCTAGCCCGCTAGCCTGGGGCCGCGCGGCGGTGCCCATGGCCTGGTCGTTTATCGCGGGGGCGGCGGCGGTCAGCGGCGACCAGGCGCCGGTAGCCGCCATCAAGCGCTTTGCGCTCAAGACGCGCTTTGCGGCCGGCACCGGACTGGCGATTATCATCTCCGATCTGTTCGATGAGATCCCGCTGCGCACCGCTCTGACTGCGATCAAGGCGCGCGGGCTGGACGCCAGCTTTTTGCAGCTAGTAGCAGCTAGCGACCTAGAGCCGACTGAGGGGCAGCTCGAGCTCCTTGACGTAGAAAGCGGCGATAGGTTGCAGGTCGGCCCCGACGAGGTGCGTGCCTACCGCCAGGCGGTGCAGCGCTTTTTGGCCCGGACGCGCAGCGCGGTGCTGCGGGCCGGTTTCCGCTACAGCCTGCTCAGGGTAGCCGGGGAAGACGAGGCAGGGCTCGAGCGGGCGGCCTTCGCGGCGCTCTTGCGGGCCGGTATCCTGATCCGCCGCTGAATGGTTGGGCGAAGCCTTATGGTTGGGCGAAGCCTTATGGTTGGGCGAAGCCTTGACGCGGTAAGATGCCGGTGTGAGGCTGATTGGGCTCCGGTTCGGCCCTTTTCAGGTGCTGCGCCAGATTGCGCGGGGCGCCCTGAGCCGGGTCTTTTTGGTCAGCGATGGCAAGGTGGCTAAAGCGGCCAAGCTGTTCCCGCTCGAGCACCGCCGGCGCGCCGAACAGGAGTTGGCTATCGGCCTGGGCTTAAGCCACCCGCACATCAACGCCGTGGAGGCGCCGATAGAGATCGGCGGCTACCCGGGTATCCTCATGAACTACGTGGCGGGTCGGCGGCTAGGTGAATGGCCCAGCCAGCCTGATGGACTTCAGCCGTTTCTGGATCGCTGGTCAGAGCTGCTTGATGCACTTGGCTACCTGCATACCTTAGGCATTGTGCATAGTGACGTGAAGCCGGAGAATATCCTCATCTCCCGCAAACAAGGGGCTGTGCTCATCGATTTTGACCTAGCGCTTCGGGTGCAGGCGCCCCGCCAGGGCTTCGCCGGCACCGTGGCCTTTGCCAGCCCGGAACAGGCGCGGGGTGAGCCCGCGGCGCCGGCCAGCGACCTGTACGCAGCCGGCATCATCCTCTACCGCGGCCTCACCGGCCAAGTCCCCTTCAGCGGCAGCGTGCGGGAGGTGTTCCGCGCACACGGTGCAGCGACTCCTACTCTCCCGTCACAGTTTGATTCGCGACTGGCGCCTTACGACGCCTTGGTAACTCGCCTGCTCGCCAAGCAGCCCGAGGACCGCTATCAACATGCCGCTGAGGTGCTTGCAGCGCTGGCTACGGCTCGCAGCAGTTAAAACTAACTGGCCCCGCACCAGTGCCGTGGGGTAGCGCTACAATACTATCATGCCCCTGCCCCCCTACAACCAAGAGCGCCTGACCGCAATCTGCGAACGGTTTCATGTCCGCCGCCTGGCAGTATTCGGTTCGTACCTGCATCGAGAGGCAGATGCAGCCAGCGACCTTGATCTGCTGGTAGAGTTTGCCCCCGGCCAGGCCCCTGGGCTGGGCTTTGTGCGCCTGCAAAGCGAGCTGGAAAAGCTCTTTGGCTGCAGGGTAGACCTGCATACCCCCAGAAGCCTGAGCCGTTACTTTCGTCAGCAGGTGCTGGCCGAAGCCCAGGTGCTGCATGCGGCGGCGTGAGCTGTCCGATCGGGTGCGCTTGCTCCACATGCGGGATGCCGCCCGGCGGACGCTGGAGCTTGCACGAGGGAGGGAGGTAGCCAACCTTCAACCCGAGGACGAACCGGCCCTGGCCTTGGTGAGGCTGCTGGAAATACTGGGGGAGGCTGCTAGAACGGTTTCGAGCGAACTCAAAACCCGTTATCCCGAGGTGCCGTGGCGGGAGGTTGCCGACACACGAAACCGCTTGCTGCACGAGTATTTCGATGTGGACATGGAGATTGTTGCTGCCATCGTGCGAGACGACTTGCCGCTCCTGTTGCAGCACATAGAACACATACTGAGCGATTAGCTAACCTGGCGCAAAACATCAAAGCCGAGATGAGCGCATAAACCCGCACCGAGACTGCGACCCGGTACCTCGGACTCTCTACCATACCCCATAGCGGTTTTCGCAAATACTGACCCGGCTAGGCGCTGGTATCTCTGCCAAGACGCTCTGGACAACGATTAGCAGCCGAAGTTGACAAGTTGTATTGTGCCGCTGCCCGCCGAGGTGTCACAATGGCGGCATGAACGAACGACTGGCGCTGGCAATGCTGGCGCTATTGGCCATCCTGTCGCTGTGGATCGCTCCGTGGGCGGCGCTTAACCGCGAAACTGGTGCCCGTAGCGCGGTAGTCTTACTCCCTGAGCGGATAGTGGATTTTACCGGGCGCACCGAACCGCTGGCCATTCCCGGCCAGCTAACGGTTTTAATCGTCAGTGTGATAGCGCTGCTGGCCATTGCTGGAGCTGCCGGGCTCCGGGGCCGCAGTCGCTACTGGCTCTGGTTGCTGGCCGGGATAGTGCTCATCGCCATCACCGCTTATGGGTTGGCGCTGTTCGGTGAAGTGGTCAGGGCGGCGCAGCAAGCTGCCTTGGAGGCCGGGGCTAGGCGGCCCCCTTACCAGCGCAGCGGCATGGCTCTATCAGCGTTTCTAAGTTACGCTGTAGGCGGCCTAGCGATCCTTTTGGGCCTGCGGGTCTTTGCCGGGCTTGGCGCTATTCTTGACCGGCTGTTTCGCTCAGTGATGGTGCCGGCGACCTCGATCGCTTTGGCACTGTTGGCGACGGGTGTGGTCATTCTGGTGCTGCAGCCGACCGCGGTGGGCCGCGGCGTGGAGATTACCTCCACCTGGATGTATCTTATCGGTCGACTAGATACCTTGTGGTATGCCTACCAGACGCTGTTTGCCAGCTCTCTGGGCAGTCTGGCGGGTTTCTTAGAGGCGCTTACCTTCACCACTCCGCTCATCTTTACGGGACTGGCGGTAGCCTTCGGTTTCCGCGCCGGTCTCTTCAACATCGGAGCGCCAGGGCAGATGATCATGGGTGCCATCGGCGCCATGCTGGTCGGGGTGTTCGTGCCTGGCCCCCGAGTGGTGATTCTCCCCTTGGCAGTGCTGGCGGCAGCCATCGGTGGTGGTCTGTGGGGCGCCATCCCCGGCTGGCTCAAGGCGCGCTTTGGCGCTCACGAAGTGATCAACACCATCCTGATGAACTTCATCGCTGCCGCGCTGCTACTCTTTGTGCTGTCAGCCGAACAGGTCTTCACTGCCCCAGCGCTGCGGATGGTAGTGGTGGTGCTGATCTTAGCGGCGCTGGCCGTCGTGCTGAGCCTCATTCGGCCGCTCCGCCTGGTGCTAGCTAAGGCGCCGCGGCTTACTTTGGCGCTGGCCGGAGTGTTGCTGCTGATCGCTATGGTCGTGTCCGGCTTGCCGCGCCCCGGCGATGCTCCGATCAACCTTGACCTACCCATCAAAGCGCCTGGTTTGGACCCCAAGTCGCATGAGATTGCTCCTGAAGCGCGCTTTACGCAACTACCGGCCTTGCTCGGTATCGACCTGAGCGTTTCGCCGGGAGTCAACGTGGTGGCGATTAACTACGGTTTGCCGGCAGTCCCGCTGCTCGCGCTGCTAGGTTTCTTGGTCGGGCCCAGGGTATCATCGCAGCTGCGGCGCTTCTGGCCGCGCGCGGCGGCATCGCTCGGGTTAGCGGCGGCTGGCTACCTGCTCTTTTGGACGCTCGGCTGGACCGCCCTGCCGACAGCCATACCGCCTACTAAGCTCAACGGCTCTTTCATTATCGCTTTGCTGGCGGCAGCGTTGGTCTATCTCCTGCTGTGGCGAACTAAGTGGGGTTACGAACTCCGGGCGGTGGGAGTATCGCCCAAGGCTGCTGAGTATGGCGGTGTTAATATCGCCCGCAACATCGTGCTGGCCATGACTATCGCCGGGGCGTTGGCGGGCCTGAGCGCTACCCACTATGTCATGGGGGGTGCGCTGGAAGACTACTCGCTCCGCCAAGCCCTGCCGACCGATGACGGCTTCACCGGCATCGCTGTGGCGCTGCTCGGCGGCACCACGCCCGGCGGGGTGATCTTGGCCGCTTTCTTGTTCGGTGTGCTGCAAAACGGTGGACTAGCCTTAAACGTTACCTTCAGCGACCTGACCCGCGACGTAGTCAGCATGATGTTGGCGTTGGTGGTACTGTTTATTGCGGCTAAGGGGTTCTTGTCCGAGTCGGTGCTCAACGCTCGGCGTGAGGCTTTGCTAGAGGCGGAGCGAGCTGCTGGGCAGGCTCCGGCAACTAGGGAGGTGAACCATGGTTGATACTTTCTTGTTGCTGGCCCTGGTCGGCTCGGTGTTGCGAGCCACCACGCCGCTCCTGTTGGCAGCGCTCGGCGGCATGTTTAGCGAGCGATCAGGGGTGGTTAACATTGCGCTGGAGGGGATTATCCTATTTGGTGCCCTGGCTGCCGCGGTAGTGACCCAGCTGGTCGAGGCGCCTTACTTAGCGCAAAATCCTCGGGCGGTGGTCTGGTTTGCACCTTGGCTGGGCGTCGTGGCGGCAGTTATCGCGGGCGGCTTGATCGGCTGGCTCCATGCGCTGGTATCGATCCGCTATAAGGCCGACCAGATCATCTCCGGCACGGCCATTAACTTAATGGGGGTCGGTATCCCGGCGTTGGTGCTGATGGGCCTTTACAACAACTCGACTACCAGCACACCGCTAGTCAATCGCTTGCCCCAGTGGGGCGTTGGCCCGTTCAGCTTCAGTCCGTTGGTCTATTTGGCCTTTCTGTTGGTGCCGGTAGCTTGGTATGTGCTGTTTAAGACCCCCTTTGGCTTGCGCTTGCGGGCGGTTGGCGAACATCCGGACGCCGCCGCCAGTGTGGGTGTTGGGGTGAGGCGGATGCGCTACTACGGTGTAGTCATTTCAGGTGTGCTGGCAGGTCTGGCGGGGGCTTACCTGTCCATTGGCCATCTTAACCAGTTCATCTCCGAGATGTCGGGTGGCCGCGGCTTCATCGCGCTGGCGGCGCTTATTTTTGGCAAGTGGCACCCGCTGGGCGTCCTGGGGGCGACCCTGCTGTTCGGTTCATTCGAAGCGGTGGCGACGCTGTTAGGCGGTGCGCGTCTAATGCCCTCGACCATCGTGTCGGGTATCCCATTTATCCTTACGATGTTGGTGCTGGCTGGTTTCATCGGCCGGGCCATTCCACCTAAAGCGATCGGTAAAGCCTACGACCGGGCTTGACCCTGGAGGACAGCATGGCATTCACACGTTCTGGCGGAATCCTCTTACATCCCACCTCACTCCCTGGGCCGCACGGGATCGGCGATCTAGGCACCTCGGCCCGGCGGTGGCTGGACTTTCTGGCCGAGGCTGGTCAGACCATCTGGCAGATTCTGCCGCTCGGCCCTACTGGCTATGGCGACAGTCCTTATCAGAGCTTTAGCGCCTTCGCCGGCAACCCCTATCTGATTAGCCTAAGCGCGCTGGTCGAGGAAGGTTTGCTCCCCCCGGAGGCGCTCGGGGGCTTGCCGGTATTTCCTGACGACCGCGTCGACTTCGGCAGCGTCATCCCCTTCAAGTTGGCGGTGCTCGAGCGCTCCTATCAATACTTCGAGCAGCGCGCCAGCCGCGAGCAGCACGCCCGCTTTGCCGACTTTTGCGAGGCTCAGGCGTCCTGGCTCGAAGATTTTGCGCTGTTCATGGCCTGCAAGGAGGCTCATGATGGGCGCCCCTGGAACGAGTGGGAACCCGAGATTCGTGCCCGCCGGCCTGAGGCCCTGGCGAGCTGGCGCGAGCGGCTACAACACGACATTGCCAAGCAGCGCTACTGGCAATGGCTATTTTTTGAGCAGTGGGGAGCAGTAAAGCGCCACGCCGAGGCGTGTGGCATTAAAATTATCGGCGACATCCCCATTTTTGTGGCCTACGACTCAGCCGATACCTGGGCCAACCCCGAACTCTTTTACCTCGATGCCGAGGGCAACCCCACCGTCATTGCCGGCGTGCCGCCGGACTACTTCAGCGCGACCGGCCAGCGCTGGGGCAACCCCATCTACCGCTGGAAGGTGATGGCCGAAACCGGCTACGCCTGGTGGATTGCTCGCATCAGGGCTGTGCTGGCTCAGGTCGATATCGTGCGGATCGATCACTTCCGCGGTTTTGAGGCCTATTGGGAGATTCCCGCTAGCGAGCCGACCGCGGTCAAGGGCCGCTGGGTCAGAGGGCCGGGGCAGGGTTTCTTTGACGCCGTCAAGCAGGCTCTGGGCGAGCTGCCGATTATCGCCGAGGACCTGGGCGTCATCACTCCCGGCGTCGAAGCTCTGCGCGACGATAACGGCCTTCCCGGTATGAAGGTGTTACAGTTCGCTTTTGCTGCCGATGCCGCCGATCCCTATCTGCCGCACAACTACCCCAAGACTTGCGCGGTCTATACCGGGACCCATGACAACGACACCACCCTGGGCTGGTACGAGAAGGCGCCCGCGAGCGAGCAAGACTTCGTCCGGCGCTACCTCGCTCGGGACGGCTCGGACATCGTCTGGGACATGATGCGCCTAGCCTTTGCGTCAGTTGCCGAGATCGCCGTGGTGCCGCTGCAAGATGTGCTGCGCCTCGGCTCGGAACACCGCATGAATACCCCGGGCACTGCCTCGGGGAACTGGCAGTGGCGCTTTAAGTGGTTGCACCTCGAGTATTGGCTGGCGCCGGTGCTGCGCGAGATGGCCGAGACCTACGGGCGCATACCGCTCGACAAGCCCGTGGATACCGCCTACCGCCAATCGGCCACTAACACCGTCGTTGAAGACGAATGACAGTCTAGCCTGGCCTGACTACCTGCCCCGGCGTGGCGCCGGTATGCCTGCCGCCGCGCAGTACCCGCACGCCGTTGACCCACACCTCTTCGACGCCTACCGATAGCTGGTGCGGCTCCTCGAAAGTTGACCGGTCGCTGATGGTGGCCGGATCGAAGATCACCACATCGGCCTGCATCCCTTCGAGTAGCAGCCCGCGGTGCTTGAGGTTGAGCCGCTCGGCTACTGCCCCAGTCATCTTGCGCACGGCGTCTTCCAGGGTGAGAACCTGCTCGTCGCGCACGTACTTGCCGAGTACGCGCGGGTAGGTGCCGTAGGCCCGCGGGTGGGTGGGGCCCAGGCTCTGGCCCCAGGCCGGGTCGTAGCCGCCGGCATCGGTGGAGATCTTGATCCACGGCTGCGGCAGTTGCAGCTTGAGATTCTCCTCGGACATCGAGAAGTAGATGGTGCTGATGCGCTGCCCTTCGTCCAAGAGCAGCTCAAAGACTGTCTCGAGCCAGTGCTGGCCGCGCGCCTTGGCGATCTCTGAGAGGCGCATGCCGCTATACGGCCGGTTATGTGGCTTTTCAAAACCGATCGGCATGACGTTCTCCGGGCCGTCGCTGCTAGCTAACGCCTCCCAGGTCCCGTCAGGTGTCAGCACCGCCTCCTTAATGCGCTGACGTATGGCCGGGTCACGGAGGTTCTCAAACAGCTTCCCTTCGGCGGCGGCCCACGGTGGGAGCACCGAGGAGAGGCCGGTCCCCGCGGCAGGGTAGGGATACATGTCGGCGGTGACATCGAGCCCTGAGTCCCTGGCTTGTGAAATCAGCTCGATTACCAGCGGCAGCTTGGGCCAGTTGCGCCGCCCGGCAGCCTTGAGGTGGTAGATCTCGACCGGCAGCTCAGCCCGCCTGCCGATCTCGAAGGCCTCTTCTAACGCCGAAAAGATCTCATCGCCTTCGGAGCGGAGGTGAGTGATGTAGCTGCCGCCGTAACGGCTCACTACCTCGCAGACGGCTACGATCTCGCTGGTATCGGCATAGGCGTCAGGCGGATAGATTAGCGCATACGAGACGCCGAAGGCGCCATCGGCCATAGCTTCAGCCATCAGGCGCTGCATGGCGGAGAGCTCTTCCGGGCTAGGAGAGCGCATGTCGAGCCCCAGCACATACTCGCGCAGGGTGCCACCGGCTAGGTATGAGCCGATATTGGGCGAGACGCCGTGCTTAAGCATGGCCGCTAGCCAATCCCCAAACCGCGACCAACCCTTGGCCCGCTCCACCCACTCGGGGAGCCGCGCGGCGTAGACCGAAAAGCCGATCGGGTTTTGCACCCGCCCGCCGAAGGGGGCCGGCGTCCAGCCTTCGCCCATGATCTCGGTGGTGACGCCCTGGGTAATCTTGGATAGGCAGCGCCCGTCCAGCATCAAGGGGGCGATAGCGTGGCTCTGGATGTCGATAAAACCGGGGCAGACTACCTTGCCCTTAGCCTCGACTACTTCTCGCGCTGCACTGTCAGGAATCTGCCCAGGCGGAGCCAGCGCAGCGATCACCTCGCCGCTTAAGGCCACATCGCCGTAGCGCCAGGGGTTGCCGGTGCCATCAACAATGCGTGCGCCGCGAATTAACACCTCATAGCTCGGCATGAGCGAGTATACCTTAAGCCCAGTGCCGCCTTTGGCGATGAATCATGCGGCACTTTGCCGAATTGGCGCGGTTGACTCTGAACTGCGAAACGTGGCAACATCACAACTAGGAGTGATCATGACCAACTGGGATTACACCACGGATGTTCTTGTCGTCGGCTCTGGGGGTGGCGGCATGACCGCGGCGCTAGTGGCTGCGCAAGCGGGATTGGCTGTACTCATCATAGAAAAGAGTGAGTACTACGGCGGCTCGACGGCACTCTCGGGTGGTGGGTTATGGATTCCCAACAACCACCTCTTGCAGCGGGACGGTCTCGATGACTCCCTCGAAAAAGCACGCACCTATCTAGCCAATACGGTGGGGAGTCGTACACCGCCAGCACTGCAAGAGGCTTATCTGAAAAGTGCGCCTGAAATGGTGCTGTACCTGGCCAGTAATTCGCACCTGCGCTTTCACCGCTCGATTGGGTATGCCGACTACTATCCGGAACGGCCCGGCGGCATGACCGATGGCCGCGCTATCGAGGCCTCGCCGTTTGATGGAGGTAAATTGGGTGAGGACTTGGCCAAATTGCACCCGATGGCGATAAAGATACCAGCAGGGCTGGCGTTTACCGCTAGCGAGTACAACAAGCTGGGGATGATTACCTCCACCTGGGCAGGCAAATTAACAGCCCTCAAAGTTGGGGCGCGGATGATCTTTAACCGAATCGTCGGCGTAAAGTATCTGGCCCTGGGGCAAGCGCTGATCGCCCGCTTGCGCCTGTCGCTTAAAGATGAAAAAGTGCCGCTATGGCTTAATACCCCACTCAGAGAGCTGGTGTTGGAAGATGGTGTAGTTCTCGGGGCGGTAGCCGAAAAGAACGGGAAGCTGCTGAGGATTCGTGCTAATAAAGGGGTGGTGCTGGCTGCGGGAGGGTTTGCCCATAACCAGAAGATGCGTGAAGCGTTCCAACGGGCTCCGGTGAACAGCGAATGGAGTTCGGCAACCAAGGGTGACACCGGTGATGCCATCCAGGCCGGGATTGAGGTCGGAGCAGCCATCGATTTAATGGACGATGCCTGGTGGGGGCCTACCAGCGTGCCGCCGGATGCGCCGGTGATGTTCCATGTAGGCGAGCGCTCTTACCCCGGCGCGATCATGGTAAATGCTGCCGGACAGCGTTTTGCCAACGAATCGGCCTCTTACGTTGAAGTCGTGCATGCCATGTACAGGCACCACAGCAAGGAGGTGCAGCATATCCCTGCGACCTTTATCATGGACCAGCGCTATCGCGATAAGTATCTCTTTGGTACGCTCTTTCCTAGGCAGAAAATCCCTCAGCGCTACCTCGAGAGTGGTTACATCAAACGTGCTGACACGCTGGAAGGGCTAGCCGAGCGCTGCGGCATCGACCCGCAAAAGCTGCTTGAAACGGTCCAACGCTTTAACCAGTTTGCCCGTAGCGGGGTTGACGAAGACTTTCATCGTGGGGCTAGCGCCTACGATCGCTACTACGGCGATCCGACCAATAAGCCTAATCCTTGCCTTGCCCCCATCGAAAGACCGCCGTTCTACGCTGTCCAGATGGTGCCGGGCGACCTAGGGACCAAAGGGGGGTTGGTCATTGACGAGTATGCCCGGGTACTGCGCGGTGATGGCACTCCTATTGTCGGGTTGTATGCAGTCGGCAACAACTCCGCGTCGGTGATGGGCAACACCTATCCTGGTGCGGGTAGTACCATCGGCCCTGCCATGACTTTTGGCTATCTAGCGGCCAAGCACATGGCAAACGGCCAGATCCGTCCGATTGGCCTGTTGCCTAGGGCATAACCATAACTTCCCAGCCACCAAGAACTGGCTGGAGTTTCTGGCCCCAGGCTGTTAGCGCGCCGGGAAGTGCTGTTTGGTTAGCTCGCGCACCTGCGCCAGCCAGCTCTGACGCTGCGTCAGCGTGCTCACCACGATCGGCGTGAGCGGCAGGTAGACAAAGGTGGGGACGCCGCTCGGCTTAAAGACCGTCTCGCGCCACAAAGTCGGCAGCGGATCGCCGATTTCGGCCTCGCGGCTCAGCGGAGCGTTGGCAGTGGTAATCACCATACCGACCTTAGCCTTGAGCAGCCCTTCGACCCGGCCCTGTTCATTAAAGCGGAAGGCCACTCTGGCTCGGAACACCCGGTCCACCCAGCCCTTGAGCATAGCTGGGGCCTGCGAAAACCAGTTGGGGTGAATGATCACCAGGCCGTCGGTCTCGACCAGCTCGCGGGCGTGCTGCTCGGCTAGAGGGTCGGCAAAGACCGGCGCGTGCTGCTCTTCGGCGCTAAGGAGCGGGTTGAAGCCTTCTTGATAGAGATCGTGAAAGATGACGCTGTGACCCAACTCGCGGGCCGTGTCAGCAACGGTGTCGGCGAGGGCGTGATTGAAGCTGCCTGGTTGGGGGTGTCCGAGGATGACCATGACCTTCATGCGCCGAGCATGTCACGGGGGTGTAGGGGCAGGTGTCCCAGCAGTTGCGGCTAGCTGCTATATAATCGCTAAGTCAGGAGGAGCCATGTCCGAACGCATCGAGTCGGTTCTGCAAGAAGGGCGGCGTTTTGCCCCCCCCAAAGCCTTTCAGGCCAAGGCTAAGCTTAGCAGCCTGGCCGAGTACGAGCGCCTCTACCGGCAGTCCATCGACGACCCCGATACCTTCTGGGCGGGGGTGGCCGGTGAGCTACACTGGTTCAGGCCCTGGGACAAGGTCTATGAGTGGCTCGAGCCGTTTGCCAAGTGGTTCGTGGGCGGCAAGACCAACCTGGCCTATAACTGCCTCGACCGGCACCTTAACTCGTGGCGGCGGACCAAAGCGGCCATCGTCTGGGAGGGCGAGCCCGGCGATCAACGGGTACTGACCTACCAGGATCTGCACCGCGAGGTGAGCAAGTTCGCCAATGTGCTCAAGGCCAAGGATCTCGGCAAGGGCGACCGGGTAGCCATCTACCTGCCGCTGGTGCCGGAAGCGGTCATCGCCATGCTGGCTTGCGCCCGCATCGGCGCTACTCACTCGGTAGTCTTTGGCGGTTTTAGCGCCAATGCCTTGGCCGACCGCATCAACGACGCCCAGGCCAAGGCGGTGATTACCGCCGACGGCGGCTACCGGCGCGGCAGCCCCACTCCGCTCAAGCCGGCCGTAGATGAGGCGCTAGCGAGCTGCCCCAGCGTAGAGGCGGTCTTCGTGGTTAAGCGTACCCACAGCGAGGTGGCGATGCAGGCGGGCCGCGACTACTGGTATCACGAACTGATGCGCGAGGTGCCGCTTAACTGCCCGGCTGAAGCCTTAGACGCCGAGCACCCGCTCTTTATCCTCTACACCTCCGGCTCGACCGGCAAGCCTAAGGGGGTGCTGCACACTACCGGCGGCTACATGGTCGGCACCTACCTGACCAGCAAAACGGTCTTTGATCTGCGCGACGATGACATCTACTGGTGCACCGCCGACGTGGGCTGGGTGACCGGCCACTCCTACCTCGTCTACGGACCGCTGACTAACGGCGCCACGGTGGTGATGTACGAAGGCGTGCCCAACTACCCCGAACCCGACCGCTTCTGGGAGATCGTCGAGAAGTACCGCGTGTCGATCCTCTACACTGCGCCGACCGCCATCCGCACCTTCATGAAATGGGGCGAAGCCTGGCCCAATAAGCGTGACCTAAGCAGCCTGCGGCTCTTAGGCACGGTCGGCGAACCGATTAACCCTGAGGCCTGGATGTGGTACTACCGGGTGATCGGCGGCGAGCGCTGCCCGGTGGTCGATACCTGGTGGCAGACCGAAACCGGCAGCATCATGATCACCACTCTGCCCGGTGTGCATGATGCTAAGCCCGGCTCGGCGGGGCTGCCGATGTTCGGCGTCGAGGCAGCCGTGGTCGATATCGATGGCCGCGAGCAGCCGCCCAACAGCGGCGGCTATCTGGTCATCAAGCGCCCCTGGCCGAGCATGCTTCGGACCATCTACGGCGACGACGACCGCTATCGCCATCAGTACTGGAACGAAATTCCCCATGCCTACTTCGCCGGAGACGGCGCCCGGCGTGACGAAGAGGGTTATTTCTGGATCATGGGCCGGGTTGATGACGTAGTGAACGTCTCCGGGCATCGGCTCGGCACCATGGAGATCGAATCGGCCCTGGTGTCGCACCCGGCGGTAGCCGAGGCGGCGGTGGTGGGCCGCCCGGACGAACTCAAGGGGCAGGCCATCGTGGCCTTTGTGACGCTTGAGGCGAGCCGCGTCGGCAACGAGCAACTGCGGCAGGAGCTGCGCCACCACGTAGCCCGGGAGATCGGCGCCATCGCCAAGCCTGACGAGATCCGCTTTGCTGATAGTCTGCCCAAGACGCGCAGCGGTAAGATCATGCGGCGGCTGCTGCGCAACGTAGCAGCGGGCGAGGTGGGTATGGGCGATGTCAGCACCTTAGAAGACCGCAGCGTGATCGAGAAGTTGATGCAGTCGGGCTGAGCCGCGGCGCCCAGCCAGGGATAACCGTACTTCACCATCTCTCGTGCTCAGCAGCGGTCCGGTGGGGTCTGCTATCGTGGAGTTAGCAGAAGGAGGCGAGATGGAGCCCACAGCAGTAAAGCGACTCGAGCAGACCGTGTTTGACAAAATGGCCGCCAGCGGCCTGCCGGGCCTGAGCTTAGCGCTGGTAGCCGGCGACCAGGTAATCTATGCCCGTGGCTTTGGCCAGCGCGACTTAGAGCATGGCCTGGCCGCCACGCCCGACACCCTATACGGCATCGGCAGCGTGACCAAATCCTTCACTGCCCTGGCGGTCATGCGCCTGGCCGAAGCGGGCCGGCTATCGCTTCAGGATCCAGTAGAGCAGCACCTTCCCTTCCCTTTTAAGCCCAAAGGGCAGACCGTGCGAATACACCACCTGCTAAGCCACACCTCCGGCCTGCCGGCCCTGGCCTATGGCGAGGCGGTAATCCGCTACGCCAACCGCATCGGCGGGCGCTACCTGCCCATCGCCGGCCCGGAGGACATCCTGACCTTTATGGACGGCGCCGAGAGCTGGGAAGAGGCCGCCCCGGGTGAGCGCTGGTTCTACTTCAACGAGGGGTATGCCCTGCTGGGCCTGATTATCGAGCGCCTGAGCGGCAAACCCTATGCCGAGTATATCCGCGACGAAATTCTGCTACCCCTGGGAATGACCCGCAGTTGCTTCACCCGGCAGGAGCTGGCCAACGACCGCGATGCAGCCGTTCCCTATGTGCTCTCCGAGGACAAGCCGCCGCGCGTGGGTGAGTATCTCTTCCGCGCCATCAGGAGCGAGGGCGGGCTGTTCTCCAGCGTGATCGAGCTGGCCCGCTACCTTCAACTCTACTTTGCAGATGGCAAGGGGATTGTCTCGCCGGAGGGGCTAAAGCAGATGATGGCCCCTCACGTCGCCTCACCAACCCAAAGCATGCCCAGCCTCTGGGGCCAAGCAGCGCCGGGCGAGCACAATGTGCATTACGGCTACGGCCTGAGCAGCCAGGAGTTTTTTAGCCAGCGGCTGGTCGGGCATGGCGGCAGTGTACTGGTCAGCACCGCCCAGCTCTCCTTCATCCCGGAGCGCAAACTAGGGGTAGCTATCCTGGCCAACGGCAGCGGCTACCCCCTCAGCCAGCTAGCCCAGGTGGCGCTGGCCCTAGAGCTCGGCCAGGACCTGGCCTCCCTGCCGTTCTGGCGCCTCGAGGAGGCCATAACGCCCCTGGTGGGCCGCTACCACAGCTTCAAGGAGACCATGCCGGCCGAGGTGAAGCGCCATGGCGACTTTCTGCAGCTCACCTTCCCAGACAGCGCCCAGCCCCAGCGGTTGATCCTGGTGCCGCACAGGCTCGATACTCCCGAGGCGACCTTTTTTACCCTGGCCGGTGGGCGGCGCCTGGAGGTGACCTTTCGGGCCAGCGAGGCCGGGGTAGAACTGATCTACGAGCGCTACAAGCTGCGCCGCAGCGGGCCGCTTTAGGCGCCAAACCGTCACTCGCCTTTAAAGATGGCGGCCAGGACAGGCAGGCTCTCGGCTGCCGCACCGCTGCCGGGCGGAAAGAGGGTGGGCTCGAGCCCGGCTAGGCTGGCATAGCTGACGCGCCAGCCCACGCCGTCGCGCCGTACCAGGGCTTCGCCGTGGCGCGTCTCGAGGCGGCGCAAGTCCGGCTCGTCTAACACTAGCGCCACGGTAAAGGCGATGCGCGCTTGCTCCGCTGTCAGCTCGAGCAGCTCGCTGGCTAACTCAAACCCCACTAGCCTCGGGGCTGGCGGCTCACCGAAGCCCACCGGCGCCCCCTCCAGAAAGCGTAAGCTCCATGCTGGGTCGGCGCAGAGCAACCCCTCGAAGACCTGGCGCAAGGCGTTGACGCTGTCGTAGGCAGGCTCGGGCGGGAAGCCAATGAAGATCCCCTGGCCAGCGAGGCGGTTCACGGCCTCGGCTGCCCAGTGGCAGGGGGGGACGTCGGCGAAGTGCGGCTCAGTGGCGTGCTGGCCTAGCGATGTGCTCGCCAACAGCAAGGCGAGGCTTAAGAGTCCTAATGTTACTTTTCGCATACCCCATGGTAGAGGAGGGGTAACCTTGGCGGCAACCCTTGGGGCTACAAGCGGGGCGTGCAGAAACTGTTGTTCGCGAGGTTGCTTCGCAATAGCACTCTCGCTGCGTTCGGACACGCCTGCAACTACCGTGGAGCGTTTTAAGCCAGAGTGGATCATCCTCGTTCAAAAGGCGGTTTCAGACGTTGCGGTGACCCTGGGCGTTGGAAACTCAGCCCTCCACGAACGCGAGCCTTGCGCTATACTGAATTGACGGAGCGGCGCAGACTGACCCAGACAGTCTACCGAGGAGCGTTATGAAATATGCACGCATCACGATCGACCCACAGCAGATGAGCGGCGTCCCCTGTATCCGTCATCTGCGCATTCCGGTTGCAACCGTGGTTGGGATGGTGGCCGAAGGTATGCTGGAAGAGGCGATTTTGCGTGCCTACCCTGACCTCGAACTCGAAGATATCCGCGAAGCCCTGCGCTTTGCCGCGGCAGCTGTACAGGAGCGGCAGCTACCTCTTGTCGAAGCGTGAGGTTTCTGGTTGACAATGCCCTGTCACCGTTGGTTGCAAACGGATTGCGAAACGCTGGGCATGATGCGGTCCACGTTCGCGAGTACGGGCTGGCGACTGCTACGGATGACGTTATCCTGGCGCGCGCGGCACAGGAGAAACGCATCATCATCTCAGCCGACAGCGATTTTGCGATGCTGCTTGCGCTCCGCAAGGCGGGCGCGCCATCATTCATCCTCTTTCGCGCTTCAGCCACACGCGTGCCTGAGAGGCAGGTAACACTCCTGCGCAAGAACCTGCCGTTATGGGAAGCGGCGCTTATGGCAGGCAGTATCATCTCTGTCGAGGGCGAGCGGGTACGGGTACGTGCCCTGCCGATCGGTTGATCGGGGCGTATCATCGTCACTAGTCCGTCGTTGGGTCGCCGCCTGGCAGCACGAGGCCGCTTGCTTGCGGGACGAGATAGAGGGGCTCGAGCGCTTCATGCAGCCCTGACCTGCCTGGAGTATACTAGGCGCATCTTCTGCTGGAGGACCTGCCGCCCCTTACGACCCTGACAGCCAAGCCCCGGACCCCTTCGCAGCAACAGGCGAGGTAGGGCATGTTCTGCCCAGCCTCAACGCCTCGCGGGTGTTGATCCTAAACGCCAGCTACGAGCCGCTGCACGTCTGCTCGGTCAAGCGGGCGGTAGCGCTACTGATGCACGAGATAGCCGAGCGGGTTGAGGACAGCGACTGGGTGCTACGCTCGCCCAGCCAGACCTTCGCTGTGCCGAGTGTGATCCGCCTCAAGCGCTTCATTAAACGCCCGCCGCGCCACCGCGTGGCCTTTAACCGCAAGAATGTGCTGCGGCGCGACGACCACACCTGCCAGTACTGCGGCATCCGCTCTAACGACCTTACCCTTGACCATGTAGTGCCGCGCAGCCGCAGCGGCGCCACTAGCTGGGAGAACGTAGTGGCCTGCTGCCATCGCTGCAACGCCCATAAACGCGACCGCACCCCGGCTGAGGCCCGGATGCAGCTCAAGCGCAAGCCCTTTGCCCCCAGGTTCATGTTCAGCACCGCCTACGGCGTTATCCCGACGATCGACCCGATCTGGGAGAAGTACCTGCCGCGCGGCTAGCGCTTATCGGTCAAGACCGCGCTCAGTACCGCGCTGATGATGCTTAAAATCAGCGCGCCGATGATGGCCGCGCCGAAGCTGGCGATCTGTAGCGGCGTCAGCGCAGCCACGAGGTAAAGTGCCAGGGCGTTGACCACCAGTAAGAATAGCCCCATGGTCAGGATAGTCAGAGGTAACGTTAGGAACACCATCACAGGCCGCACTACAGCATTGACTAGGCCCAACACCAGGCCGGCAAGGAGCACCGGCGCTACCCCCGGTTGCGCGAACGATAGGCCGCCATACAGCTCGGTGGTGAGCCACAGCGCCACGGCAGCCAGCAGCCAACGGGCAAAAAAGTTCATGCCGCAACTATAACCTAAACCTAGCCCGGCAGCTTGATAAAGCGGGGGGTAGCGAATCACGGCACACTTCACCGCAGCCGGTCATGGCACAGTAGCGCAGACACGATTGCGGCCGCTTCGCTTGGCGCGGTAAAGCTCTTGGTCGGCAAGCCTGAGCAACTCGTTGCGTGTGAGGCCGGGTTGATAGACAGCCAGGCCACAACTGATGGTTACTGTCAGATCAGCCGCCAGAGTATGCCAGGGGTAGTGCTCAATAGCCTGGCGCAGTTTCTCAGCCGCAGTCAGGGCCTGAGCCAGCGGTGTTTCGGGGAGGACGATGACAAACTCCTCCCCGCCGTAGCGCACCACTATATCGGCCTCCCGGAGCTGGCGGGCAAGCAGCCTGGCCGTAGCGATCAGCACGGCATCGCCCAGGGTATGGGAATGGTTGTCGTTGATAAGTTTGAAATTGTCGATATCGATGACTATCACGCTTAGCTCACGCCCGTAGCGTTCGGCGCCGGCCAACACCTCGTCGAGGTGGTCTTCCAGGTAGCGGCGATTGCGCAGCCCGGTTAGGGGGTCGCTTAGCGCCAGCTCCTTTAAGCGGGCGTTCTGCTCTTCAAGCTGGCGCCGCAAGACTACCAACTCACTGTTTCTGCGCTGATAGATGGCCTGCTCTTGCTTCACCCGGTCGACTTCGAAGGCGACCAGTGCGGCGCGTAGGGCCCGGTCAGCCTTCTCTTCAAGGAGGCGCTCTTGATAGCGGGCAAAAGTCTTGAGGTGGACCAGTGCAGCAGCAAGGTTGCCGAGTCGCTCGTAGCTTTCGGCCAGGGCACGGTGGAGCTCGAGCAGCATACTCACAACTTGGTTCTGCTCAGCCAGGGCTAGCGCTTGGGTAAGGCTATCCGTTGCCCCGGCGAGTTCGCCAAGGCGGAGCTGCAATTGGCCCAGCGCTAGCAGCGCCTCATCGCGCCAAGGCATCGATTCGCCGGAGGGCAGGGGCCTAACGCTGGCCTCAAGGTAGTGCCGCGCTTGGCTAAGATTGCCGGTAGCGCTGTAAAGCTGCCCCAGCTTAAGCTGGGCGGCAGCGCGATAGGGAGCATCTCCTAGCGTATCAAATAAAGCGAGGCTTTCCTGGAGGTTATTTTCGGCCTCGGCGTAGCGGCCTAGCGCCAGCAGGGTGCGCCCGATATTACCCAACACGATGCCGTGGGTCCGTTCGGGAGTTGTCGCTAGTAAGCGATATGCCTCTTGATAGGCATTAAGCGCTTTGGCAAACTCTGCCAGGTCGTGGTAGATATTGCCCAGGTTGCTCAGCGGCCGACTTAGCTCGCTATCGCCAAGCTCGCGCAACAGCCGGGCGCTTTCGAGTAGGTGATACACCGCTTCGGCATACAGGTTGAGATCGCCGTAGAGGATGCCTAAGTCGTTGTGGGCTAGCCCTTCTTGTC
>Ga0207950_100184_pt1 | contig 23535 bp, 18 predicted proteins | sample Subbio11_8B_AprC_FD_184814 | JGI IMG/M metagenome (GOLD analysis project Ga0207950, IMG submission 184814) | Serpentinite rock and fluid subsurface biosphere microbial communities from McLaughlin Reserve, California, USA - CR11_8B_AprC (SPAdes) | ecosystem: Environmental > Terrestrial > Deep... | reverse complement strand
GCGCGACGAAGCCCAGCACAACCGGGGCGGCCCCACCCGACTCAAGCAGGCCCGCAGCCAGCGGGTCATCGACCGCCAACAAGTCGGAACGCACCTCGTGGATCACCCACAGGCGCTCGCCGTTGATATGCACGCGGTTGCCGGTGAAATTTGGCAATTCGGCACCAAAGCGCCCCGCTCCGGCCTGGAACTGCCCGTTGGCCGCACGCAGCGCCACCGCCGCGATGTCTTCGTCGCTGTCTTTGGTGGCCTCGGCCAGGCTCTGCAGGGTCTGCACGTCGGCGGCGAACAGGGAAAACTCGGCCTGGCTGGCCAGTTGCTTGGCCACTGCCAGCGCCTGGTGCTGCTTGGCCTGCAGCAGCTCGTGGCCATGGCGCTGCACAAACAGCGCCAACAGCACCAGCACCACCAGCACGGCGGGCAAGGCGGCCGCCAGCCACAGGCGCAGCCGCATCTGGCGCAGCATGGGGTCGGGGCTCATCGCGTTGTCCCCTCAGGTGCGCCGCTGCGCTGCATCAGGGCCCCGGCCAGCATGGCCACCGAAGGCAGTTGCAGGTTGAGCGAACGCGCCACCGGCTCGTTGATGGCGAGCTCGAACTGCGCCGCCCATTGCTGACGCACACGGGCCCCGGGCTGCTGCGCATGGCGCAGCAAGTCGAGCATTTGCTGCGCCGCTTGGGCCGGTGTGGTAAACAGGCCCAAGGTGGCCCCGGCGCGCACATGCGCCTGCGAAAACGACACCACAGGCAGGCGCTGGCGATAGGCGGCGATGAGCAGATTCTGGAACTGGCTTGGCTGCACCACTTGGGCATCGGGCAAGAGCAGCAGGGCCTCGCTGCCATCGAGCACGCGGCTCAGGGCACCAAAGAGTGCGGCCGGCCCGTCGGATTCGTGCAACTGCGCCGCCCGCATCTGCCAATTGCGCAGCCGCAAGGCCTCGTGCAAGGGATCGCGCCAGGCGCTGGTGGCGGGGCCAAACAGCACCCCGACCCGCGAGCGATCGGGCAAGGCCAGCCGCAACAGCTCGGCCAAGCGCGGCAGCGGCTGGTCCAGCCACGCCGCATGCGCATGGCTGCGCAGCGCAGCCGGTAAGCCCGCCCAAGCCGACTGCGACAGCAAGCCCGCAACCCAAGGCACGCCGGGCAATAGGGGGGGCTGACGTTGCGCCCAAGCCACCAGCGCGCGGGCGCCCAACAACATCAGGGCCGCACCCGAACCCATCTGCTCCCACTGCGCCCAATCGGACCACAGACCGGCTTGCAGGGGCAGCGCCGTGCCGCCACGCAGGACGCGCAGCGCTTCTTCTTGGGCCGCGTTGCGCTCTGACATCACCACCCACAGCGGGGCCCGGGCAGCGACATGTGCCGGCTGCGCCACGGCGGGAGCCGCCCCTTGCGCCCACAGGTTGGCACTGGCCAAGTGGCCCAACAACCCCGCCCCGGCCAACAGCGCTATGCGTCGTCCGGGTTGTGCGGGATCAGAATTCGAGGCGCAAACTCGCATAAGCACGCCGGTTGCTGGGCCGATCGGGGACGAATTCGTCGATGTCGCCGGTGAGGGACTGCACCGCCAAGGCGGCTTCGGCGCGCGCACCGCCCCAGTCGAACTCGCGCGCCAGCCGGGCATCGACGCGGGTGCTGGAACCCACTGCGCTGGCCGCCCCGCGCCACGCCATGGCCGAGCGCTCGTGCAACATCAGCGACAGGCCCCAGCCGTGGTCGAGGCGCTGAAACCAGGCCACGGTGCTCATGCGCGCAGGCGGCTCGCGCCCGATCGGCCCGGGCTGGTGCCACTGCACTTGGTTGAAAGACTGGTTCAGGCGCCACTCGGTGCGCTCGCTGGGCCGCCAGATGAGCTGGTACTCCAGCCCGCGCAGCGTGAAGCCGGGGGCGTTCTCGTACTTTCTCTGATCAGGAAAGGGGGCGGGCTGGGGGATGGTGAGAAACTGGATGAAATCGTGCAGGCGCTCCCGGTACAGCCGCACGTCGAGGTTGATGCGGCCGTTGGCCAAGCTGGCGTGGTAGCCCAGTTCCTCGACCCGCAGCACCTCGTTGCGCAAGGCCGGGTTGGGAATGTAAGTGTTAACGAAACTGCCAGCGGGAAAGAAGTTATCGGGCAAGAAGTAGCGCGCATCGGCGCTGCGCTCAAATATCAGCGGCGGCCGCTCGGCACGCGTCAGGCCGGCGCGCAGGGTGTGGCCGGGCGCGATCTCGTGGTTGAGCATCAGGCGCGGGGCCAGGTAGCTGCCGGTGTCGCTGCGGTAGCCCGCAAACAGACCCGCATTGACCAACCAACCCGGGGCGGGCGCCCATTCGGCGTGACCAAACACACGCCAATCGCGCACGCCCACGCGCACGGTGGTGGCAAACTGCGAGGGCGAAAGGCTGCTGTCGTCGCGCAAACCCGCCCCCAGCACCCAGCGCCAGCTTGGAGACAGCACGCGCGAGTGCTCGAGCTCCAGCGCCAGCCGCCGCTCCTGGTAACCCAGATTGACGTCGATTGGGATGTAAGGAACCGGGGCACTGAACAAACTGCCGGGTGCACGGAACACAAAGCGGTCGGCAAAGCGCTCCTCGTCCCACGACAAGGTGGCTTTCTAGGTGGCATCCGGCTGCGGTGCGTGGTTCCATTGCAGCAGCGCATGGGATTTGCGCAAACTCACGTCACGTTGCGGGTCGCCCGCATTGGCCACAAAGCCGTCGCCCGCATCCCATTCGCTCAAGCCGGCTTGCAGCATCCATTCGGTGGCCGGACCGGGCTTGAGGTCGGCGCGCCAGAGCAACTGCACCCGCTGCTGGCTGTCGTGCAGATCGCGTAAACCGTGGTCGGCGCTGCGGCTCACGCTCAGGCGCTGCGACAAGCCCGGCGCGCCCCAGCCAAAGCGGGCGTAGGCGTCGGCCACGCCCGCGCTGCCGGCGTTGAACACCAGCGCCTGGCCAAGGGTGTCGAGCGTGTGGCGCGTGACCACGTTGATGACGCCAAAGAGCGCGTGCGCCCCAAACGCGGCCGAGTTGCTGCCGCGCAGCACCTCGATGCGCTCGACCTCCTCGATCGGCAGCGCATTGAGCGCCCGAAACCCGCCGCCGACAAAGCTCGGGCTGTAAAGCGAGCGCCCATCGACCAGAATCAGGCTGCGCACCCCGTATTCATCCACCGGCGCGTGATAAGCCGCCATCAGGTTGGCCCCGCTGTAGCCGGCCACCATATAGCCCGGCACCAGGCGCAGCGCCTCGGTGATGTTGCGCGCGCCAGAACGGCGCAGGGTCTGGCGGTCGAGCACCGTGACGGCACCGGGCGCATCGGCCAGCGACTGCGCCAGCCGCGTCACCGACAGCACCTGCGGCGGCGGCTGACCGGACAAATAGTCGGGCTCGGCTTGGGCGAGCAGGTCCACCTGGGCCGCGGCGGCAAAGGCGGGCGCTGCGCCTTGCGCCGCAGCCGACTGGGCTTGCGCCACCCCAGCGGACATGCTCAGCACACCCAACAGAGCCAGCCAAACCAATGCATCCAGCGGCGCATGCACGCGTGCGAGGGCGCCCCCGCTGCGACTGCAAAGCCACAGGCAGGCAGCGGGTGGCTGCGGTATGGCTTGGGTTTGCTCCATGGTGCGCACAGGCGAATTAAAGGGTTGAATCTATCATTCTATGCTTTATCGGCGCTTCGGCGCTACCATAAAGTGTCGTGTAATCTGCCTTTGCCGTGTCGGTCGGGCCGTGGCAAACTCCATCATCTGCTTGCGGCACCGGCTCGGTGTCGCCCGACCCTCCCGCCAGCACCCTCAAGTTCCCCTTTGCCCGCAATGAAATTCACCGGCTCCCCAAACTACGTCGCCACCTCCGATCTGATGCTGGCGGTGAATGCCGCCATCACCTTGCAGCGCCCGCTGCTGATCAAGGGCGAACCCGGCACCGGCAAAACCCTGCTGGCCGAAGAAGTGGCGGCGGCGTTGGGGATGCCGCTGCTGCAGTGGCACATCAAGAGCAGCACCAAGGCGCAGCAGGGCCTGTACGAGTACGACGCCGTGAGCCGCCTGCGCGATTCGCAACTCGGCAACGAGCGCGTGCACGACATCGGCCACTACATCGTGCAAGGCGTGCTCTGGCAGGCCTTCACGGCCGAGCAGCCGCTGGTGCTGCTGATCGACGAAATCGACAAGGCCGACATCGAGTTCCCCAACGACTTGCTGCGCGAACTCGACCGCATGGAGTTCCACTGCTACGAGACGCGCCAGACCATCCGGGCGCGCCACCGGCCGCTGGGGTTCATCACCTCGAACAACGAAAAAGAGCTGCCCGACGCCTTTTTGCGCCGCTGCTTTTTCCACTACATCCAGTTCCCCGACCCGGCCACGCTGCGCCGCATCGTGGGCGTGCACTTTCCCGGCCTCAAAGACGAGCTGCTCACGGCGGCGCTCAAAGCCTTTCTGGAGCTGCGCCAGTTGCCGGGCCTGAAGAAAAAGCCCAGCACCTCGGAGCTGCTCGACTGGATCCGGCTGCTGCTGGCCGAAGACATCCCGCCCCAGGCGCTGCTCGGCAAAGAACAGCAACTGGTGGTGCCGCCGCTGGCGGGGGCGCTGCTCAAAAACGAGCAAGACGCAGGCCTGCTGGAGCGGCTGGTGTTCATGAACCAGCGCCACCGCTAAAGGCGCACCGCGCAGTGCGGACCCAGCCATGCTGATCGATTTTTTTTACGCCTTGCGCGCGGCCAAGCTGCCAGTGTCGGTGCGCGAATACCTCACGCTGCTGCAGGCGCTGCAAGCAGGCGTGGTAGGCCCCGCCAACCCCGAAGCCTGTGCGCTGGATGATTTTTACTACTTGGCGCGCACCACGCTGGTCAAAGACGAAACCCTCTTTGACCCCTTCGACCGCGCCTTTGCGGCCCACTTCAAGGGCGTGCAGGCGCTGACCAGCGAGGGCACGCGCGACATTCCGGTCGACTGGTTGCGCCAAGAACTCGAACGGCTGCTGAGCGACGAACAAAAGGCCAACGCCCCCCGGCTCGACTGGGACGAGCTGATGCAGACGCTCAAAAAGCGCCTGGAAGAACAACAAGGCCGCCACGCTGGCGGCAACAAGTGGATCGGCACCGGCGGCACCAGCCCCTTTGGGCACGGCGGCCACAACCCGCAGGGCATCCGCATCGGCGGGCCCGGCGGCCAGCGCAGCGCGGTCAAGGTGTGGGAGCAGCGCCTCTGGCGCGACTACGACGACAGCGCCCCGCTGGGGCCGCGCCACCTCAAAATGGCGCTGCGCCGCCTGCGCAAGTTTGCCCGCCAAGGCAGCGCGCTCGAACTCGACTTGCCCGACACCATCCGCGCCACCGCCGCCAACGCGGGCTGGCTCGAACTGCGCCAGGTGCCCGAGCGCCACAACCTGGTCAAGGTGCTGCTGCTGCTCGACGTGGGCGGTAGCATGGACGACCACGTGCACCAGGTCGAGGCCCTGTTTGCGGCCGCCAAAGCCGAGTTCAAGCACCTCGAAATTTACTATTTTCACAACTGCATCTACGATTTCGTCTGGAAACACAACCAGCGCCGCCACCGCGAACGCACCGCCACCCTCGATTTGCTACACACTTATAACCGCGACTACAAGCTGATTTTTGTCGGCGACGCCACCATGAGCCCCTACGAAATCTTGCAGCCGGGGGGCAGCGTCGAATACGCCAACGCAGAGGCCGGTGCCGAGTGGCTGCAGCGCCTCACACGCCACTACCCGCGCCACGCCTGGATCAACCCGCAGCCGCTGGGCCTGTGGCCCTACCAGCGCAGCATCGAGCTGATCCAGCAGCTCATGGGCCAGCGCATGTACCCGCTCACGTTGCGCGGGCTCGAAGAGGCGATGCGGGTGCTGTCGAAATGAATCGGCACAGCGCAGCGCGGTGCTGTTTGCTCGGTCTGGTACTCGCCTGCGTCACAGCCGCCACTGGCGCCACTGCCGCCCAAGCCGCGTTCGCGCCGACTGCGCCGCCGCTCGAGCCGGGTGCGCAGGCGCTGCGCCCCCACTTTGAACTCCAGATCGAGGCCCCCGCGCCACTGGACGCGTTTTTATTGCGCCACGCGGAACTGCAGCGCTTGCGCCATTTACCCGACCTCAGCCGCCCCGAGCTGGAACGGCTGCTCCAGCAGGCCCCCGACAATCTGCGCGATCTGCTGGCCACACAAGGGTATTTCGCGCCCACCGTGCACCTCGACTGGGTCGAGCGCGGCGCCGATGGGGCGCTGGTGCGGATTCGGGTCGAACCCGGAACCCCCACCCGCGTGTGGCAGTGGCAACTGCGCATTGAGGGCGAGGCCTGCACCCATCCTTTGGCCGATCAAGTGTGCCAGCAGATTGAAGCCGACTGGGGATTGCCGGTCGGGCAGGTGTTCACCCAAGCCGCCTGGAGCAACGCCAAGGCCGGCGCCTTGCGCCTGCTGACGCAGCGCCTGTACCCACGCGCGCGCATCGCCCACAGCCTGGCCGACATCGACCCCGAAACCCACCAGGCCCATTTACACTTGGTCCTGGATTCCGGCGCACCCCACTTCTTTGGCCCGATCGAGGTCGAGGGCGCACTGCGCCACGACGCCGAACTGGCACGTCGACTGGTGCGTCTTGCCGGCGTGCGGCCCGGCCTGGCCTACGACGCCCAGCACTTGCTGGCAGCGCAACAGCGCTTGCTCGACAGCGGCTACTACGCCTCGGCCTTCGTCCTGCTCGATCCAGAGCTCGCCGACCCGCTGGCCCAGCCCGTCTTGGTTCGTGTGCGCGAAGTCCTGTTGCAGCAGGTCGTCGCTGGCATCGGCACCAGCACCGACCACGGCCTGCGCCTGAGTCTCGAATACACCCATCAGCGCTTGCCCGTTATAGGCTGGCGCGGCGTGACACGGCTGCTGACCGAGCGCGACACCACCTGGGTGGGCCAGGAACTGCGGGCCCCGGTAGATGAGCGTGGCTGGCAGTGGATCGCCTCTGGTCTGGCCCAACAACAGCGCGACCCGGGGCGGCGCACCGACAGCGAGCAACTGCGTCTGGGCCGCTCCGAGTCCGACCTGAGGCTCGAGCGCAGCCTGTTCGTGCAGTACGATCAAAGCCGAAGCCGCGATCTTGGCGCGGCCCAAGACGTGACGAGCGCACGCGCGCTGAGCGCCAACTTCGCTTGGAGCCGCAACAATTTCGACGACCCCTCGAACCCCCGGCGCGGCCATGCACTGGCCGCCGAACTCGGGGCCGGTGTAACCCTGGCGGCGCAGCGCCTGCCCTATGTGCGGGCGCGCTTGCGTGGCCAGGCGCTGTGGCCCTTGACGGCCGACTCCCATGGTGCCAGCCGCTTGGTCTCGCGCTGGGATGTGGGGGCGATCTGGGCCGCCACCGACGCACCCATACCCGACAGCCAGCGCTTCTTGGCCGGTGGCAGCCACAGTGTGCGCGGCTATGCCCAGCGCGAAATCGGTGTGGCACGGGCCAGAGGCGACGGGGTCGATGCCGGTCGGCTGCTGGTCGCAGCCAGCCTGGAATGGTTGCGCCCCATCGCTTGGGGTGCACAGCCGAGGGCTTGGGAATCGGCCCTGTTCGTGGACGCGGGCGCGGTCGCAGACCGCCTGAGCGACCTGCAGGCACGCATCGGCATCGGCGCCGGCCTGCGCTTTAACAGCCCGGTCGGTCCGTTGCAGGCCGACTTGGCCTATGGGCTCGACAACCGGCGCTGGAATCTGCACCTCAGCGTCGGGTTCACCTTCTGAGCCGCAGGCACATGTCGCCCACGCCCGAGCCCAGCACCATGAGCGCCGCCGCCCAAAAGCCGACGCCTGCCTCCAGCGGCTGGCTGCTTGCGGGACTGCTGCGCCGCCTTGCTGCGGCCGTGTTGGCCTTGCTGGTCGCGGCACCGTTGGCGCTCCTGGTGTGGGCCAGCACCCCCCAGGCACTGGGTCAGGCGCTGGGCTGGGCGCAAAAGCTGTTGACCGACCCCGTCAGCGGCCAGTCTGCGCTGGCGTTCGAGCACGCCGAGGGCAACCTGCTGCGCGGCGGGCACATCGGCCAGTTGCGTTGGCGCAGCGCCGATGGCCTCGAGCTCGTCTTCCAAACCCTGGAGCTGCGCTGGACGCCGACCCAATGGTGGCGGTTGTGGTTCGAGCGCTCGCTGCAGCTTGAGGTGCTGACGGCGCAGTCGCTCACGGTCTACGACCGGCGCGCGCCCGCCGACTCCGAACCCCCGCAGTCCTTGGCCTTGCCCTGGCTGCAAACGCTGGCCACGCCCCTGCACCTGCAGCGTCTGCACTGGCGCGGTCGGTTCACCTTCGACGCCGGCCCCTTGCGGGCGCACTATCGCTACGGCCGTGCGCCAGACACGGCCCAGGCAAGCCCGGCGCACCACCTGCAGGTCGAGCACTTGGCTTGGGTCGACAGCCAATACCGGGCTGTCGCCCGCCTGCAGAGCAGCTATCCCTTGCAAATCGAGTTGGCCATCGATGCCGACCTGAGCAGTCCGGCCACGCCCGCAGTGCCGGCACAGCAACTGCAACTGAGCGCACGCTTATCGGGGGCGTTGGCGGGGGCGGATGCCCTGCTCGTGCTGCACGGGCAGATGCAACCCGTGGTCCGACCCCGTGCCAGCGACGCACTGGCGCCCGAGCTGCACCTGGAGGCGCGCATTCGCCCTTGGGCCGAGATGCCGCTGGAGCAGGCGCAACTGCGCCTGCATGACGTCGATCTGGCCCGGTTTGTGCCCTTGGCGCCACAGACCCGACTCAGTGGCCAATGGCAGATCGAGCCGGGCGCGGCCGGCACACCCGCTGGCGCGCATTGGCAACTGCGGGGCGAGATGCGCAACCTGGGCGCCGGCCCTTGGGATCGGGGCCGGCTGCCGCTGGAGCGGCTGCAACTGGTGCTCGACGGCCAAGGTACGCGCTGGCAAATCCAGCGTTTGCTGCTCACCTTGGGCGCGGCCCGTCTGCAGGCCGAAGGCGCATTGGTGCTGCACCCGGCCGGTCGGCCCAGCCCTTGGGTGCAGCGCCTTGCAGGCGTACAGGCCCAGTTGCGCCTCGAAGCCTTCGAGCCGCACCGAGTCTGGTCGCGCCTGCCCGCCACGGAACCGCTGCAACTGCGGGCACAGGCCAATATGGACGCCCGGCACACGCACTGGTCGCTCGAGCTGCAAGCCCAGCCTGGTGCGGCCGCGCGCGCACGCGCTGGGCTGATCTGGCCCGTCCCGACGCTGCGCGCCCACGGGCGCTGGGCCGACAACGCCCTGCTGGAGGTGCACGAGCTCGAGGCCAGCTTGCTGCAAGCCCGCCTGCAAGCCGCGTTTCGGCTGCACCCCAAGGGCCTTGGCGCCACGGCGCCGCGCCTCGAAGGCAGCGCCAGCCTGGGCGTGCCCGGTGCGCGCTGGCAGTTGCAGGGCCCATGGCCATTGAACCAGACGCCGACCCAGTTGCAACTGCATATCGACGACGCCGCCCGCTTGCAAGACTGGGCCCAGTCCCTCGTCGTTCGGATCGACGACTGGCAGCCCGCGCTGGCGCTGCGCCAGCGCGGCAGCGCGCTGTGGTTCGGCCAGTGGCAAGGCCAGGCCGATCTGGCTTGGGCATCGACTGCTGCGCCCGACGGCGGCGGACAGGCGCAGCATTGGCAAGCACAAGGCCAAGCCCATCTGCAGCACCGCAGCACCCGGTTTGGCCACTGGCAACTGCAAGCCAAGACGACGTTTGGCGGTGCCTGGAACCCAAGCGGGCGCGACCCGGCGCACGCGATCAAATGGCAGCTCGGCGAGTTTGCGCTGCGCCAGGCAAGCCATCCCCTGGGCTGGCAAATGCGGCTGGAACAGGCCATCGAACTGCGCCTTGACCCCGCCGCTGCGGCACTCGACCTTGGCGCTGGCGCGCTGCACCTGAGCGCAGTCGCCGCGCCCGGGCACGCCGTGCCCGTCCTGCTGCAGCAAGCGACGCGCCTGCACTGGCAACACATCCAATGGCAGCGGGGCTGGTTGCGCAGCCTCGGGGGCATGAGCGGCCTGCCCTTGAGCTGGATCGACCACTGGCTTGGCAACGCCACCAGCAACCCGCTGCAAGCGGCCGGCCTGAGCGGCAATCTGCGCTTCGATGCCGACTGGAGCGTGGCCTTGCCGCTGCAAGAGCCGCTGCAAGCCAGGCGCAGCGCCAGCCCGGAGCCGGCCCAGGCTCGCCTAGCGCTGCGCCGCAGCAGCGGCGACCTGAGCATCGACTTCGGCCCCGATGCCGCCGCCGGCCGACGCGCTCAAGCCGGCGTCGAAGCACTGGAGCTTGGTGCCGAGCTGCAGGGCCAGCAGTTGCAGGCCCAACTAAACTTTGACAGCCGCCTGCTGGGGCAGGCCCGGGCCCAGTTCGGCACCCAACTCTTGGGACCGCAGCCGGGCGCGGGCGGCTGGTCCTGGGCCGCCGACGCCCCTCTGAGGGGCCAACTGCAGGCCCAACTGCCGCGCCTGTCGGTCTGGTCTAGGCTGCTGGATGCCTTGGGTTGGCGCTTTGATGGCCAAGTCGGGATCGACGCGCGCTTGAGCGGCAGCCGCGCCCAACCCGACTGGCAGGGCACGCTCGAACTCGATCAGTTCACGCTGCGCTCGGTCATCGACGGCATCGATCTGAGCGACGGCCAGCTCAGGGCACGCTTTGATGGCAACCGGCTGCAGATCGACCATCTGCAACTGCGTGGCACCGGCGGCCAAGCGGGCGGCCTGCTCAGCGGTCACGGACTGGCCCAATGGACAACGGGAGCGGACGGGCGCAACCAGCCCAGCCTGTCGCTCACGCTGCAAGCCCACCGCCTGCGCTTGCTGGCCCGGGCCGACCAGCGCCTGAGCCTGAGCGGCCAGTTGCTGGCCCAGCTCGACCACCAACTGCTCGACCTGAGCGGACACTTGCATGCCGACGAGGCCCTGTTTTTGCTGCCCGACGAAGCCACGCCGCGCCTGGGGCCTGATGTGCAGGTGCGCAGCCGTCGACCCAGCCCCTCGCTGGCCGAGCGCCTGCCGTTTCAAACCCGAATCGGCATCGACCTCGATCTGGGCCCTCAGTTTGAGGTGCGTGGCCAGGGTTTTACCGGCTTGCTGCGTGGTCAGGTGCGCCTCGAGACCGAAGCCGGGCGCAATCAACCCAGCTTGTTCGGCCAGGTGCGCACCGAGCGCGCCAGCTTGCGCGCCTTCGGCCAGCGGCTCCAGATCGAGCGCGGCATCTTGCGCTTCAATGGGCCATTCGACAACCCGAGCCTCGACATCCTGGCGCTGCGCCCGCACCTGGGGCAGCAGCGGGTCGGGGCCGAGGTCAGCGGCAGCGCCCAAGCCCCGCGCCTTCGGCTCTACGCCAGTCCCGACTTGCCCGAGCATGAAAAACTGGCCTGGCTGCTGCTGGGTCGACCCGCCAGTGGTGCCGGCGCCCAGGCCGCCATGCTGCAACAGGCTGCGCTGGCCATGCTGCACGGCTGGGGCGTGGGGGCCGACGACGGCGTTTTTGCACGCCTGTTCGGCTTGGACGAACTGGTCGTGCGTGGCCCGGGTGTGGGCCCAGACGCAGCACCAGCGGCCATCACGCTGGGCAAACGCTTGTCAGAGCGCTTGCACGTGAGCTACACACGCAGCCTGACCGGGCTGATGGGAACCGTGGCGGTGTTTCTAGACCTGTCGCGCCATCTGACCCTGCGCGCCCGCGCCGGCGACGACAACGCCATCGACCTCGTTTTTACATACGCATTCGACCGCGCCCAGCCGCCCCGTACAATTCCGGGTGGCCCGCCGTAGTTCAATGGATAGAACGGCCGCCTCCTAAGCGGCAAATACAGGTTCGATTCCTGTCGGTGGGACCAAAACGCCACCGGCCCGGGCAGTCAGGCCGATGGCTGCGCCAGTTCGTCCATCCAAATGGCGTCTAGGTTGGAGATCTGCCAGTCTTTGGGGTTTTCGCGCTTTTCGATCTGCAAGCGGTTGTCCGGTGCCGACAGGTCGATCCGTTGCGGCTGCACCCGCTCCTGGCTGCGGATCGAGTACACGGTTTTGACGATCGGCTTGAGCAAGGATGCGCCAGACTGCTCCACCACCACCGCCAGCTTGCCGTTGCTCAGCCGCACCAGCGAGCCCGTGGGGTAAATACCCAGGCTGCGCACAAAAGCCTGGAAAATCGCGGCATCGAGGTGGCCTTTGGTCCACTGCGCCATTTTGGCCAGCGATTCGGCCGGGTCCCAGCCGCTCTTGTAGGGCCGGTTCGAGGTGATGGCGTCGTACACATCGCACACCGCCCCCATGCGCGCCATGCGGCTGATGGCCTCGCCCACGAGTTGCTTGGGGTAGCCCTTGCCGTCGATGCGCTCGTGGTGGTGCAGGCAGACGTCGAGCGCAATCGGGTCATCCACTCCGGCGGCCAGCAAGCGCCGGTGCCCATGTTCCGGGTGCAGGCGCACCTGGGCAAACTCGTCTTCGCTCAGGCGGCCGGGTTTGTTGAGCACCTCCAAGGGCACGTCGGCCTTGCCCAGGTCGTGCATCAGGCCGGCAAAACCCGCTGCGCGCGTTTCGGTCTCGCTCAAGCCCAATTGACGCGCCAGCGCCACCATCAGCGCGCACACCGCCACCGAATGCATGTAGGTGTAGTCGTCAGCGGTTTTCAGACGCGCCAGGCTGATGAGGGCACCGCCGTTGCGCAGCACCGAATCGGTGATCTCCTCGGCCACCTGGCGCGCCACCTCTTGGTCGATGGCGCGGCCCATGCGCACTTCCGAGAACATTTGGCGCACCGCCCCAGTGGCGGCTTTGCAGATGGCGGCGGCGCGCTGATACTCCGCGCGCATGGTGGCGGCCTCGGTGTCTGGGACCGGTGGCGGCAGGGGCTCTACCGGGGCCTGTGGCTGCAGTGGCTTGACCGCCCCGGCGGTGGCTGGCGGCGCCAGCACATCGAGGCCTTGGCTGACGTCGATCAGCACCTCAGAGATCGCGCACCCATGCACCAGGTGCAGCTCGTGCGCGTCGGTGATGACGAACTTGCTGCGCCAGAACGGATGATCCATCCACGAGCCGCAAAACGCCTCGATGTACATGCCCAGCCGAACCTCGGTAGTCGGGATTTTTTTCAGCTTCGGAGGTGGCATGGTGGCGGTGACAGGCGCGGGCTACGAACAGTTGAGGCGCCCAAGTATAGGGTGGGAGGCTGGGCGGCGCACGACTCCTGAGCAGCTGCGCAGCGCAGCGCTCAACTATGCGATCCGGCCCAAGATGTGGCCCCGTTTCAACTGCGGCGCAAGGTGCGGCTGAGCAAAATCACCGGCACCAGCCCCACCAGCACCAGCGCCAGCGAGGGCAAGGCGGCCTCGCCCAGGCGCTCGTCGCGCGCCAACTGAAACGCCACCACCGCCAGCGTGTCGCTGCCAAAGGGGCGCAGCACAAAGGTGGCGGGCAGCTCCTTCATCACATCCACGAACACCAGCAGCGCGGCGGCGGCGATGGAGCGCAGCAGCAGCGGCCGGTGCACCCGCCACAGCAGCGCCGGGCCGGTGCTGCCAAGCATGCGCGCCGAGTCGTCGAGGCTGCTGGGTATGCGCGCATAGCCGCTTTGCACCGATTGCAGCGCCACCGCCGTGAAGCGCGTCAGGTAGGCCCAGACGATGCCCAGCACCGTGGCCGTGACCCAAAATCCGGCCCCGATGGCCGGCGCCACCACCTGCAACCAGCCCACCGTCATGAGTATCCCGATCACGATCACGACCCCCGGCACGGCGTAGCCGAGGCTGACGATGCGCCCCACGGCGCCGCCAATTCGACTCGGCTGGTGGCGCTGGCTAAAGGCCAGCCCGAGCGCCAGCAGCGTTGCCAGCACGGCCGCTAGGCTCGACAGCCACAGACTGTTGTACGACCACTCCCAAAAGCGCTCCCACGGCAGAATATCCCAGCCGCCGATGAGCGGGCGCAACATGAACAGCACCGGCAGCACAAAGCCAAACAAGATCGGCAATGCGCACAGGGCCCACGCCAGCCAGGCCCGGCTCCCGCGCAGGCGCACCGGCTGGGCTTCGGCGCTGCTGGCGTGCAAGCCACGGCTGGCGGCAAAGCGCATCCGGCTCTGGGCGCGCTGCTCCACCCACAGCAGCAACGCCACCGTGAGCAGCAGCATGGTGGCCAGTTGCGCGGCAGCCAACTGGTTGTCCATCACCTTCCAGGCCGTGATGATGCCGGTGCTGAAGGTCTGGATGCCAAAGTAAAAGGTCACGCCGATGTCGGCCAGCACCTCCATCAACGCCAGCGCGATGCCCGCCGCAATCGCCGGGCGCGCCAGCGGCAGCGCCACTTCCAGGATGCGGCGCCGCATCGGGGCCCCGAGCAGGCGCGCGGCCTCCATCAACTGGGTCGCGCGCTCGCTCAGCGCGGTGCGCGCCAGCAGATAGACGTAGGGGTAGAGCGTGAAGATGAAGACCAGGGCCGCGCCCCAGACGTTACGGATTTCCGGGAACAAGCGCCCCTGCAGCCCGAAGGTGTCGCGCAAGAACACCTGCATCGGGCCCGAGAACTGCAAGAAATCGGTGTAGGCAAAGGCCACCACGTAGGCCGGTGCCGCCAGCGGCAGCAGCAACGCCCACTCAAAGAAACGCCGCCCCCGAAAATCGAACAGCGTCACGGCGCAGGCCGTGGCCATGCCGATCAGCCCCGCGCCCAGCGCCACCAGCAGGCACAGCAGCAGGCTGGTGCCGATGTAGCGCGGCAGCACCGTCTCGGCCAGGTGGCGCAGCAGATCGATCGACTCGGCATCGAGCTGCCACCAGGCCAGGGCCAGCGCCAGCGTGGGCAAGGCCACGAGCAGGCCCAGCAGCAGCACCAGCAGCTGCAACAGGGCGGACAATAATCGCGGCCAAGCGGAGAAGGACTTTTGCGTCATGGTATCTTGAATGAGAACGACAATTATCTACAATAAGGCACCATGCTCCTGACCTTGACCCAACTTTCGGTTCAATACGCCCCTTCCGCCCAGCCTGCGGTGCATGAGGTTTCATTCGGCCTCGAAGCGGGGCAGATTGGCGTGCTGATCGGCCCCTCGGGCTGCGGCAAAACCACGCTGCTGCGCGCCGTCGCCGGGCTGGAGCGCGCCAGCGGCGGCGCCATTGCGCTGGGCGGCGAGGTGGTGAGCGGTGCGGCGCAGCACGTGCCTGCCGAGCAGCGCCGCATCGGCATGGTGTTCCAAGACTACGCGCTGTTCCCGCACCTCGATGTGCGCGCCAACGTGGCTTTTGGGCTGCGCCACCTGCCCAAGCCTGCGCGCCTGAGCCGGGTGCAAGAGGTGCTGGCGCTGGTCGGACTCGAAGGCCTGCACGAGCGCTATCCGCACGAGCTTTCGGGCGGGCAACAGCAGCGCGTGGCGCTGGCGCGTGCACTCGCCCCCAGCCCGCGCCTGCTGCTGCTCGACGAGCCGTTCTCGAACCTCGATGTCGATTTGCGCGAGCGGCTGGCGCACGAGGTGCGCGCGATTTTGAAAGCCGCCGGCGCCACCGCGTTGCTGGTGACGCACGACCAGCTCGAAGCCTTTGCCATCGGCGACCTGATCGGCGTCATGCACCAGGGCCAGTTGCACCAGTGGGACCGCGCCTACACGCTGTATCACCGCCCGGCCACGCGCTTTGTGGCCGAGTTCATCGGTCATGGCGTGTTTGCCCCGGCGCAGATCGCCCTCCAGCACGGCGAGGTGGTGGTGCAAACGCCCTTGGGGGCGCTGCAGGATGTGGCCGAATGCCCCTTGCCCGACGCCTACGAGTCCGGGCTGTGCGATGTGCTGCTGCGCGCCGACGACATCTTGCACGACGACGCCGCGCCCGTGAAAGCGTGCATCGTGCGCAAATCTTTTCGCGGCTCCGAATTCCTCTACACCCTGCAACTGCCCAGCGGCGAGACCGTGATGACGCACGTGCCCTCACACCACGACCACGCCGTGGGCGAGTGGATCGGCATCAAGGCGGCGGTCGATCACGTCGTCACCTTCGAGCGCGGTGCGGCGGCTGGGGCCCCGCCGGCGCAGGCGGTGGCTTGCAACGGCGGGCACGCCTGAGCATCGGCGCTCAAGCGGCGGCCCCCTGCACACCTGTGGTTTGCACCCGTGGAGGCTGACGCAAGCTCAGACTGGGCGGCTGGCCTCGCGCACCAGCGGCACCCAGACACGCCGGTCTTCGGCGTAAAAGGCATCAACCTGCGCCGGGCTCATGGGGCCGGTGAACTCCGAACCCCAGCCGACCAAGCGCTCGCGCAGCGCCGCCACTTCGAGCACGGCTTGTATTTCACGGTTTAGGCGCTCCACCACCGGCTGCGGGGTGCCCACCGGGGCGGCGATCGAATTCCAGGTAAAGCCTTCGAAGCCCGGCAAGCCCTGCTCGGCGGCGGTGGGCAGATCGGGCAGCAGTTGCAGGCGGCTGCGCCCGGTCACGGCCAGCGCACGCAGCGCGCGCGACTGCACGTGCGGAATGGCGGTCACGGCCACGTCAAACTGGTGCGAAATGCGTCCGGCCATGAGGTCGCGCAGCCCCTCCGCCCCGGCGCGGTAGGGCACGTGCTGCACCTCGACGCCAGCGGCGCGCGCCCACATCAGCCCGGTGATGTGGGTGGTGGTGCCACGCGGGCCGGAGCCATACTGGTAACGCCCCGGCGCGGCACGCAGGCGCGCCACGTAGTCGCGCATGTTGGCCGCTGGGTCGTTGGGGTTGACCAGCAGGAGCAGCGGCACCTTGTTGATCATGGCCACGCCGCGCAGGCTGCCCACGAGGTCGAAGGGCATGGGGTCAAACAGCGCCAGATTGAACACCAGTTGCGATGCGGTGCCCACCAGCAGCGTGTGGCCGTCGGGGGCGGCGCGGGCGACCGCCTCGGTGCCCTGCATCCCCGACGAAGCGGCCAGGTTTTCCACCACAATGCGCTGGCCCAAGCGCTGCTCGAGCTCGGGCGCCATCAGGCGCGTGACCACATCGGCGTTGCCCCCGGCGGATGAGGCAACGATCAGGCGCAAAGGGCGCGACGGAAAACTTTGCGCGCGCAGGTAGGCTGGGGCCGCCAATACGGCAGCGGCAGCGGCCGAGGTTTTCAACAGGGTGCGACGGGTGCTCATGCAAAACTCCAAAAATAAAAAAGTCGCGCTGCAACCGGCCTAGGGCTTTGCTTTGGCAAGGGGAAGCTCGAGGGTGCAGCAACTTGACGGAAGCTGAATTACATCATAAAATAACGTTAATGCAAATCGTTCTTGTTGATAATAAACATCCTGCTGGCGCTGCAGACGCCGATTGCGTGGCCGAGTGCGCTCCGGATTGCGTGGCTGATGCGGCCGCAGCCGGCCGGCTTGGCCCCGCGCTGCTGACGCTGTCGGGCGTGCTTGGGTTTGCCCTGCTGGCCCCGGTGGCAGGGGTGGCGCTCTCGACTTGGCTGCTGGCCCTGCTGGCCTCTTATGCAGCCGGCAATCGCTTGCTGCCCGCGGCCCTGCTCGCCTGCGGCCTGACGCTACTGCTGCTGGCCCTGTTTGTGCTGGGCCTGCAAGTGCCCTTTCATTTGCTGCCACCGGCCCCATCGGTCTGGTTGGGTTGGATTGCCGGTTTGCCCGGCTCCGCCGCGCCATGAGCGCTTTGCCTGGCAGTTGAGTTCTGATGGATCTGGAATTGCTGCTGGCGCTGGCCGGCCCGGCGCTGCTGGGCGCAACCCTTGGCACCCTGGTTGGCGTGCTGCCCGGCATCGGGCCGGCCGCCACCATGGCGTTGCTGCTGCCCACCTCCTTCGCGCTGGAGCCGCAAGCGGCGATCGTGCTGCTGTGCGGGGTTTATTTCGGGGCCCAGTACGGATCGTCCACGACCGCCATCTTGCTCAACCTGCCGGGTGAGGCCTCGGGCGTGGTGACGGCCCAAGAGGGGCACCGGCTGGCCCGCCAAGGCCGGGCCGGGGTGGCGCTGGCGCTGGCGGCGCTGGCCTCCCTGCTGGCTGGCCTGATCAGCGCCGCCCTGGTGGCTGGGCTCACACCTTGGCTGGCGCGGCTGGCGCTGGGTCTGGGGCCGGCCGACGTGGCCGCGCTGGTGCTGCTGGCGGCGGTGGCGCTGGTCTGCATTGGGCAGCGGCAGCGCCGCAAAGCGCTGGCGATGCTGCTGCTGGGCCTGCTGATCGGCCTGGTCGGCACCGACTTTGGCGGCGGCGCGCCGCGCTTCACTTTTGGGCTGGCCAAACTACGCGACGGCATCGGACTGGTGCCGCTGATCGTGGGCCTGTTTGGCTTGGGCGAGGTGCTGGCCAGCCACACGGGCTTGCGCGCGGGCAGCCGCATCGCCCCCATCGGGCGCTTGTGGCCCCGGCGCAGCGAGCTGCAAGCCAGTCTGGCCCCGGCGCTGCGCGGCACCGGAGTGGGTTTTCTGGTCGGCATGCTGCCGGGCGGCAAAACCTTGCTGGCCTCGATGATGAGCCTAGCGCTGGAGCGGCGCGTGGCGCGCGACCGGGCGCAGTACGGGCACGGTGCGCTCTCGGGCGTGGCCGGGCCGGAGGCGGCCAACAACGCCTCGGCCCAGGCCGGACTGGTGCCCCTGATCGGGCTCGGGCTGCCGGGCAACCCGGCCATGGCGGTGCTGCTGGGGGCATTCATGCTGCACGGCATCGCCCCCGGCGCGGTGATGTTCGAGCGCACGCCGGAGCTGTTCGAGGCCATCATCTGGGGCATGGTGCTGGCCAATCTGGCGCTGATCGTACTCAACCTGCCGCTGATCGGCCTCTGGGTGCGGGTGCTCGCGCTGCCGCTGGGGCTGCTCACACCCTTGATCGTGGTCATCAGCGTGCTGGGGGTGTACGCCCAGAGTCGGCTGCCCTTCGATGTGCTGCTGCTGGCGCTGTTTGGCCTGCTCGGCTACCTGCTGCGCAAAGCCGACTACCCGCTGGCCCCGATTGTCTTTGGAGCGGTGCTGGGCCCGATTTTCGAAGACAACCTGCGCCGCGCCTTCATGCACGCGCGTGGCGATGGGCTGGAGCTGCTGGCGCAGCCACTGGTGCTGCCAGTGCTGGGGGTGGTGCTGCTGATGCTGCTTTGGCCCTTGTGGGCAGGCTGGAGGCGCTGGCGCAGCGCTTGAAACCGTGCGGCGCCATTCCCACCGGCCCTAACGGCTGCATCCAAGCCCGGGCCCACGGGTTCAGCCCGACTTCGCCGCCACACCCCGCACCCTGCGGCGGCCAACAACACTTGGGGCAGGCCACCGATCTGTGCTATATCTCGGCCCATCGTGCGCCCGCGCACCCCAACTAGGAGCCGTCCCCATGCCCAACACCCGAAGCCCCAACGCCGTGCGGCTGGAGTTCACGGCCGACTGCCTGGTCAAATCCAACCTCTCGGGGGCGGCCTTTACGGGCGACTGGCTCTGGGTGGCGGGCGACGAGGCCTGCGGCGTGGAGCGTCTGCGCCGGCTGGCCCCGGTGGGGCGCGAGACCTTGCGCTTTGGCGAGGTGCGCGATTTCCCGCTGGCCGATTTGCTGGACCTGCCCGGCGCGCCCGATGAAGAGGCCGACCTCGAAGGCATGGCCGTGGCCGACGGCTATTTGTGGGTGGTGGGCTCGCACGGCCTCAAGCGCAAAAACGCCAAGCCCGAGCGCAACCACGCCGACAACGCCAAGCGCCTGGCCAAGCTGGCGCTGGACGGCAACCGGCGCGTGCTGGCCTGCCTGCCGATCGAGCCCGATGCCGATGGCGCCCCCTGCCTAGTGCGGCAAGCTGCCGATGGTCGCCGTGCCTTGCGCCTGAAGGGCGACGCCCAGGCCAACCTGCTCACCCGAGCCCTCGCCGACGACCCGCACTTTGGCCCCTACATGGCCATACCCGGCAAAGACAACGGCTTTGACATCGAAGGCTTGGCGGTGCACGGCAAGCGGCTGCTGCTGGGCCTGCGCGGGCCGGTGCTGCGCGGCTGGTCGGCGCTGCTCGAAATCGAGGTCGAGGCGCGCGGCGACGAGCTGCGCCTGCTGCCGCTGGATGCCAGCGGCACGCTGCTGCGCAAGCACTTCCTGCAGCTCGACGGTTTGGGCGTGCGCGACCTGCACTTTTCGGGCGACGATCTGTACCTGCTGGCCGGCCCGACGATGGTGCTCAACGGCGAAATCCGCGTCTTCAAATGGCCCGCTGCCAAAACGGTGCTGGCGGCCAACCAAGAGCCGGTGCGCTTTGAGTCCGCCTTGAGCGAATCCGTGGCGCTGCCGCACGGGTCGGGCACCAACCGCGCCGAAGCGATCTGCGACCTGCCGCCCGCCTTGGCCGGACGCAAACCAAGCTGGCTGGTGCTCTACGACGCGCCCGGGGCCGATCGCCGGGATGGCGAGCACACCGTCTTTGGCGACCTGCTGCGCCACGATTGAAGCGCAACCAGCCCCCCGGCCCCGCACGCACCATGCCGGCCTGCCCCGCCATCGACCCCGCCGCCCCGCTGCAGTTCGTCATCAACGCGGCCTCGGGCAGCAGCGCCGCCGACAGCAAGCGCACACTCATCTAAACCGCGCTGCAAGCCGCTGGACGGCGCGGGGATCTGCACTTTTGCCAGCCGGCCGAACTGGCCCAGGTGGCGCAGCAGGCCACGACCACGGCACTGGCCACGCACACGGCGGTGGTTGCGGTGGGCGGCGACGGCAGCGTGAACACGGTGGCGCAGTGCGCGCACGCCTCGGGCTGCCCCATGGGGGTGGTGCCGCAGGGCACCTTCAACTACTTTGCGCGCACGCACGGCATCCCCGCCGACCCGGCCGAGGCGGTGCAGCAGTTGCTGGGCTGGACGCCGCAGCCGGTGCAGGTGGCGGCCATCAACCAGCGCGTGTTTCTGGTCAACGCCAGCCTGGGGCTGTACCCCGATCTGCTGCAAGACCGCGAGGCCTACAAGGCGCGCTTCGGACGCAGCCGCGGGGTGGCGTTCTGGGCCGCCTGCGTCACGCTGCTGCGCGCGCAGCGCCAGTTGCGCCTGCACATCGAGCAGGGCATTGAGCAGGGCACAGAGGCGCGCGACGTGCGCACGCTGATGCTGTTCGTGGGCAACAACCGGCTGCAACTGCAGCATCTGGGGGTGCAATCGCAGGCCAGCCCCGCCCATGACCAACAGCTCACCCCCAGCGCGGGCCGCATCACCGCCGTCATGCTGCGTCCGATTGGCACGCTGGCCATGCTGAGCCTGATCCTGCGCGGTGCCCTGGGCACGCTGGGCGAGGCTCAAAGCGAGGAGCACTTCGAGTTCGAGCACCTGGTGGTGCGGCCCACCCTCACCCCCGGCCGCCGTGGCGTGAAGGTGGCCTACGACGGCGAGGTGGCACGCATGCGCGCCCCGCTCGACTTTCGCGTGCTGGCGCAGCCGCTGTACCTGCTGAGGCCGCCACTGCACGACGACCCAGCCGCAGGCCTTGGGGTGCGCCCTTGAGCGTGGTGCTGCAGGTCTCGGACACGCACTTTGGCACCGAACAGCCCGCGGTGGTGGAGGCGCTGGTGGCGTTCGCACAGCAGCAGCGCCCAGACCTGCTGCTGCTCTCGGGCGACATTACGCAGCGGGCACAGCCGGCGCAGTTTCGCGCTGCCCGCGCCTTCATGGAGCGCATGGCAGCCTGTCGGGCCTGGGGTGTCGAAAGCGAAAATCGGCCCCAGCGAGTACAGTTTGCGCCGGATTCGCCGCCCCATAGCCCGGCTATGGGGCCAGAAGACGGTGCAAAATGGGCCGCTGCGGTTGATTTGCAGCCGACGATTCCCAAGCCCGACAGGCTGCCAACAGCGCCGTGGCTGGCCATTCCCGGCAACCACGACCTCCCGCTGCTCGATCTCTGGACGCGCCTGCGCCGCCCCTATGCGCGGCACTTGGCCGCCTTTGGCCCGGAACTCGAACCCGTGCACAGTTCGCCCGAGCTGCTGGTGCTGTGCCTCAACACCACGCGGCCTTGGCGGCACAAGCACGGCGAGGTGTCGGCCGGGCAGATCGAGAGCGTGGCCCAGCGGCTCGAAACCGCCAGCGCAGCGCAGTTGCGCGTGGTGGTGGTGCACCAGCCAGTGGCCGTCATCCGCGCCTCCGACCGGGTGAACCTGCTGCGCGGGCACGCAGCGGCGCTGCAGCGCTGGGCCGCTGCGGGCGCCGATCTGGTTCTGGGCGGGCACATCCACCTGCCTTATGTGCGGGCCATACCCGGGCTGGCGCGGCCGCTGTGGGCGGTGCAGGCGGGCACGGCGGTGTCGAGGCGGGTGCGCGAAGGCTTGCCCAATTCGGTGAACCTGCTGCGCTGGGGCGCCCAGGCCCCGCCCGGCTGCTGCCTGATCGAGCAATGGGATTACGCCGCAGCGCAGCAGGCTTTTGTGCGGGCCGCCGTCACAGAAGTGCGGCCGACCCGATCAACAGCGCCCTGAAATCATTCACGTTGGTGCGCGTCGGGCCGCTGTGCAGCGCATCGCCCAAGGCAGCGAAAAAGCCGTGCGCGTCGTGGTGGTCCAGCCGTTGCTGCGCATCCAGCCCCAAGGCTTGCGCGTGCGCCAGCGTGTCGGGGCCGATCAAGGCACCGGCGGCGGGGCCGTTGCCGTCGATGCCGTCGGTGTCGGCCATCAAGGCATGCACACCCGGCTGGCCGACCAATTCGAGCGCGCACGCCAGCAGGCACTCGACGTTGCGCCCGCCTTGGCCGGGGCTGGGGGTGCGCAGCGTGACGCTGGTCTCGCCGCCCGAGAGCAGCAGGCACGGCGCGGCAAAGGGCTGCTGGCGCTGCGCGATCTGGCGCGCCAGCGCCGCCAGCACCTGGCCCACTTCGCGCGCCTCGCCTTGCAGCGCGTCGCTCAAGATGTGCGCCTCAAAGCCGGCGGCGCGCGCGGCGGCGGCAGCGGCTTCGAGCGCCATCTGCGGGGTAGCCAGCCAGCGCAGCTCGCTGCGCGCCAGCCGCGCATCGCCCGGTTTCAGGGTTTCGCCTTGGCCGCTGTGCAGCAGCGCCAGCGCGGCTGGGGGCAGCTGCAGCCGGTAGCGCTGCACGATGGCCAAGGCATCGGCGCAGGTGCTGGGGTCGGCCACGGTGGGGCCAGAGGCGATGTCGGCCGGGTCGTCGCCGGGCACGTCGGAGATCAGCAGCGTGAGCACGCGCGCCGGATAGCAGGCCGCTGCCAGACGCCCGCCCTGCAGCGCCGACAAATGCCGGCGCAAGCAGTTGATCTCGCCGATGCGGGCCCCGCTGGCCAGCAAGGCCCGCGCCAGCGCCTGCTGCTCGGCCAGCACCATGCCGGGCAGCGCCAGAGGCCACAGCGCCGAACCGCCGCCCGAGAGCAGGCAGAGCACGGTGTCGGCCGCGCTCAAGCCCTGCACGCTGGCCAGCACGCGCTCGGCGGCGCGCCAGCCAGCGGCGTCGGGCACCGGGTGCGCGGCGGCGACGATTTCGATGCGCGCGCACGGCACCTCGTGGCCGTAGCGCGTCACCACCAGGCCGCCGAGCGCCTGTGGGTCGCCGTCCCAATGGTCTTCGACCGCGCGCGCCATGGCCGCCGCGGCCTTGCCGGCGCCCACCACCCACAGACGGCCAGCGCCGATGTCGGCCGCGCGCGGCAGATGCGGTGGCAGGCACCGC
>Ga0207950_100182_pt1 | contig 23857 bp, 25 predicted proteins | sample Subbio11_8B_AprC_FD_184814 | JGI IMG/M metagenome (GOLD analysis project Ga0207950, IMG submission 184814) | Serpentinite rock and fluid subsurface biosphere microbial communities from McLaughlin Reserve, California, USA - CR11_8B_AprC (SPAdes) | ecosystem: Environmental > Terrestrial > Deep... | reverse complement strand
GACGCCCAGCAGCAAAGCTGTCCCTCCGCGGACGACGCAAGGCCGCCTCCTGGGACGATGACTTCCTCGCAAGCCTATTCGCGCGGTGAAAGCTTCACCCGATTGCCCTGCGCCTACCAACCGCCGCGGCCGGTCAGGCGGCGATCTTGTCGAGTTCGCGCACCACGGCCTCGCCCATCACCGAAGTGCCGACGCGCGCCATGCCGGGCTGCATGATGTCGGCCGTCCGCAGGCCACCGGTAAGCACCTTGCCCACCGCGGCCTCGACCAGCGCGGCCTCGTCATCGAGGCCGAAGGACCAGCGCAGCAGCATCGCGAAGGAGAGGATCTGCGCGAGCGGATTCGCGATGCCCTTGCCCGCGATGTCGGGTGCGGAGCCGTGGATCGGTTCATACAGCGCATGGCGCTTGCCGGTGGCCGCATCCACCGCGCCGAGCGTCGCCGAGGGCAGCATGCCGAGCGAGCCCGTCAGCGCAGCCGCGAGGTCCGACAGCACGTCACCGAACAGGTTGTTGCCGAGGATGACGTCGAACTGCTTCGGGCGCGAGCACAGCTGCATGGCGCAGTTGTCGGCATACATGTTCTCGAGCTCGACATCGGTGTATTCGGCCTTGTGGACCTCGCCCACCACGGCGCGCCACAGGCGGCCGGACTGCATGACGTTCGCCTTCTCGACGCTGGTCACCTTCCTGCGGCGGCTGCGCGCGAGGCCGAAGGCGACGCGGGCGACGCGGGCGATCTCGTCCTCATGGTAGACATCGGTGTCGAAGCCGCGGCGCTTGCCGTCGGGCAGCGTCTCGACGCCGCGGGGTTCGCCGAAATAGACGCCGCCGGTCGATTCGCGCACCACCATGATGTCCACGCCGCGCACGATGTCCGGCTTGAGCGAGGACGCATCCACCAGCGGGTCGAGCACGACGGCCGGGCGCAGATTGGCGAACAGTCCGAGTTCCTTGCGCAGCCGCAGGATGCCGAGTTCGGGGCGCTTGTCGAACGGCAGGCTGTCCCATTTCGGGCCGCCGACCGAGCCGAACAGCACGGCATCGGCGGCCTTCGCCTTCTCGAGCGTCTCGTCGGAGCAGGGCGAGCCCTCGGCCTCGATCGCGGCGCCGCCGACCAGGCGCTCCTCCATGTCGAAGGAGACGGCGCGGCGGCGATCGAGCCAGTCGATCACGCGACGGACCTCGCGCATGACTTCGGGGCCGATCCCGTCGCCGGGGAGGATGAGGAGCTTCTTGTTGGACGGCATGGGTCAGGGCGTCTCCTCGATGGCGGAAGGCGCCCCCGGAGGACGCCGCGGGGGCAGTCGTCAGCTCAGGCGTAGAGCCAGGGTTGGGCAGCCTTCTGCCTCGCCTCGAAGCTGTCGATGGCGGGCGCATGCTGCAGGGTCTGGCCGATGTCATCGAGGCCGTTCAGCAGCAGGTGGCGGCGCAGCGGGTCGATCCTGAACGGAATCTCCTCGCCGTTCGGGCGCACCACCACCTCGCGCTCGAGGTCCACCGTGATGCGCGCATTGGCACCGAGCTTCGCGTCTTCCATCAGCTGCGCGCAGACCGCCTTAGGAAGCCGCACCGGCAGCACGCCGTTCTTGAAGCAGTTGTTGTGGAAGATGTCGGCGAAGTCGGGCGCGATGACGCAGCGGATGCCGAAATCCAGCAGCGCCCAGGGCGCATGTTCGCGCGAGGAACCGCAGCCGAAATTCTCGAAGGCGATCAGCACCTCGGCGCGGCGGTAGGGCTCCTGGTTCAGCACGAAGTCGGGGTTCTCGGAGCCGTCTTCGCGGTAGCGGAAGTTTGCGAACAGGTTCTTGCCGAAGCCCAGGCGCGAGATGGATTTCAGGAAGCGCGCCGGGATGATCTGGTCGGTATCGACATTGGCCTTGGGCAGCGGCGCGGCGATGCCGGTCAGCGTGGTGAAGGCCTGCATCACAGGATTCCCTTCGGCTGGTAGTCGCGCACATCGGCGAGGTGGCCCGCCACGGCGGCGGCGGCGGCCATGGCGGGGCTGAGCAGGTGCGTGCGCCCGCCCGGACCCTGCCGGCCCTCGAAGTTGCGGTTCGAGGTGGAGGCGCTGCGCTGGCCCGGCGTCAGCTTGTCCGGGTTCATGCCGAGGCACATGGAGCACCCCGCCTCGCGCCATTCGAAGCCGGCTTCCTTCAGGACGCGGTCGAGGCCCTCGGCCTCGGCGGCCTTCTTCACCAGGCCCGAACCGGGCACCACCATGGCTCGCACGCCATCGGCGACGCGCCGTCCGCGGGCGATGGCGGCGGCGGCGCGGATGTCCTCGATGCGGCTGTTGGTGCAGGAGCCGATGAAGACGACATCGACCTTGAGGTCCGTCAGTCGCTGGCCGGGCGTGAGGCCCATGTACTCGATCATGCGCTGCATCTGCGCGCGCCTGGCTTCATCTGCGACATCGGCAGGATCGGGCACGACGCCGGTGATGGGCAGCACGGCCTCGGGGTTGGTGCCCCAGGTCACCTGCGGCGCGATCTCATGCGCGGCGAGGCGGATCTCGGTGTCGAAATGCGCCCCCGTATCGGTCGGCAGCGTCTTCCACCATTCCATCGCGCGGGCGAGCGCGGCACCCTTCGGCCCGTCCGGCGTGCGCGCGATGTAGTCGTAGGTGGTCTGGTCGGGTGCGACCATGCCCGCGCGCGCGCCGCCTTCGATGGTCATGTTGCACACCGTCATGCGCCCGGCCATGTCGAGCGCGCGGATGGCATCGCCGGCGTATTCGATGACGTGTCCGGTGCCGCCCGCCGTGCCGATGCGCCCGATGATGGCGAGCACGATGTCCTTGCCCGAACACCCGAAGGCCAGGTTGCCATCGACGCTGATGCGCATGTTCCTGGCCGGCTTCTGCAACAGCGTCTGCGTCGCGAGCACATGCTCGACCTCGCTGGTGCCGATGCCGAAGGCGAGCGCGCCCATCGCGCCGTGCGTGGAGGTATGGCTGTCGCCGCAGACGATGGTCATGCCCGGCAGCGAGCGGCCCAGTTCCGGCCCGATCACGTGCACGATGCCCTGCCGGTCGTCGAGCAGCGGGATGTAGGGCACGCCGAATTCGACGACGTTCTTCTCGAGCGTCTCGACCTGCAGGCGGCTTTCGGGGTCCACGATGCCGGTGCGTCGGCTGTCGTCGGTGGCGATGTTGTGGTCCACCACCGCGAGCGTCGCATCCGGGCGGCGCACCTTGCGCCCCGCCGCGCGCAGCCCGTCGAAGGCCTGCGGCGTGGTGACCTCATGGGTCAGGTGAAGGTCGATGTAGAGCAGCGCCGTGCCGTCGGGCAGGGTCTCGACGACATGCGCGTCCCAGATCTTGTCGAACAGCGTGCGCGGCTTCTGCGCTGACATCGGCTTCCCCCGGCAGAGCGGTGGGGCGCCGCGAAGCGCAGCGCCCCGGCAGCGAATTCAGGCTTCGGTCGCAGCGACCGGTGCGGCGGCGGCAGTGGCGGCGGCGGCGGCGGCGGGCTTCGCGCCGAGCTTCTCGGCGATGCGCGCCGACTTGCCGGTGCGGCCGCGCAGGTAATACAGCTTCGCGCGGCGCACCTTGCCGCGGCGGACCACCTGGATTTCCGTCACGTTCGGGGAATGCAGCGGGAACACGCGCTCCACGCCCTCGCCGTAGGAGATCTTGCGGACGGTGAAGTTGCTCTGCAGGCCCTTGTTGGAGCGCGCGATCACCACGCCTTCATAGGCCTGGGTGCGGGTGCGCTCGCCTTCCTGCACGCGCACCATGACGCGCACCGTGTCGCCGGGCGCGAAATCGGGCGTGGCGCGGGCGGCGGTGAGGCGGGAGAGCTGCTCGGCCTCGAACTGCTGCAGCAGGTTCATGACGATATCCTTTCGTGGGCTTCGTTTAGGCGGCGGCGGGGTGGCCGTCCATGCCCCCCGCGCCGCGCTGTTTCGCTTCATGCCGGGCCCACAGGTCGGGCCGGCGTTCCTTGGTGATGCGTTCGCTCTGCTCGCGCCGCCAGCGGGCGACCTCGCCGTGGTGGCCGGAGAGCAGCACGTCCGGAATGGCGCGCCCCTGCCATTCGGCCGGGCGCGTGTAGTGGGGGTATTCCAGCAGGCCCTCGGTGCCGTGGCTTTCCTCGGCCGCGCTGTCGGCCGCGCCCATCACGCCCGGCAGCAGGCGCACGCAGGCATCGAGCAGCGCCAGCGCCGCCGTCTCGCCCCCGCTCAGCACGTAGTCGCCGATCGAGATCTCGACCATGCCGCGCGCCTCGATCACGCGCTGGTCGATGCCTTCGTAGCGGCCGCAGAGCAGCACGCAGCCCGGTCCCGCCGCCAGCGCGCGGACCATGGCCTGATCGAGCAGCCGCCCGCGCGGGGTGAGGTAGATCAGAGGGCGGGCATCGCCTGCCGGCATCACGCCGCCGATCGCCGCGTCCAGCACGTCCGGGCGCATCACCATCCCCGCCCCGCCGCCGGCCGGCGTGTCGTCCACCGTGCGGTGGCGGTCGGTGGCGGCGGCGCGGATGTCGTGCGCCGCCAGCGACCATCTGCCGTCGCGCAGAGCGCGGCCGGCGAGCGACAGGCCGAGGGGTCCGGGGAACATCTCCGGGAACAGCGTGAGGACGGAGGCGCGCCAGGTCATGCGGCGTGCCCCTCCCCCACGGGCGGTGGGGCCAGGATCTCGCCCGGCGGGACCACGGTGACGCACCCGCCTTCGATGTCCACCACCGGCACGACCGCCTTGGTGAAGGGCAGCAGATGCTCCCTCCCCTGCCCTTGCACGACCAGGAAGGCGCCGGCGCCGTGGTCCTCCACCGCGCGGACGGTGCCAAGGCTCTCCCCGCCCTGCGTGACGGCCGCGAGGCCGATCAGGTCCGCCAGGTAGAATTCCTCGTCATCGGGCGGCGGCAGGCGGTCGCGTTCCACGAACAGCTTCGTGCCGGTCAGGCGCTGCGCGGCGTCGCGGTCGGCGATGCCCTCGATGGCCGCGACATCTCCCCCCTTCAGCGTGATGGCGAAGCGCCGCGTGCCGGCCTCGTCGGTCAGCGGGGAGTAGGCGGCGATGGCGGCGGGGTCCTCGGTGTAGGCGCGCAGGCGCACGAGGCCGCGCACGCCATGCGGCCTGCCGATCTCGCCCACCATCACGCGCTTGCCCGCCACGTCACGCCGCCCGCTTCGCGCGTCAGCCGGCCGCGGCGGCCGCGGCGCGCTCCTGCGCCTTCTTCTTCGGCGCGGACTGCGTCGGCTGCTCGCGGAAGGCCGGCATCGGCGCGAGGCCCGCCTTGCCGATGAACTTCGCGACGCGATCCGTCGCCACCGCGCCCTGGCCAAGCCAATGCGTGATGCGCTCGTCCTTCAGGCGGATGCGCTCGGCGTGCTCGGCCGGCAGCATCGGGTTGTAGGAGCCCACCGCCTCGATGAAGCGGCCGTCGCGCGGGCTGCGGCTGTCGGCCACCACGATGTGGTAGTAGGGACGCTTCTTCGCACCGGCGCGGGCGAGGCGGATCTTGAGGCCCATGAGGCTTCCTTTCGTCTGTCGTCTCTAGAAGGGTCGCTTGTTTCCGGCCCCGGGCAGCAGCGCGGCGAGCCCGCCGCGCATCAGCCCCTTCTGGCCGAGCTTGTTCATCCGCTTCATCATCGCGGACATGTCGTCGAACTGCTTGAGCAGCTTGTTCACTTCCTGAACCGAGGTGCCGGACCCCGCGGCGATGCGCTTCTTGCGCGACGCCTTGATCAGGTCCGGCGTGCGGCGCTCGCGCGGCGTCATGGAGCCGATGATCGCGGCCTGGCGCTTCAGGATGGACGTATCCAGGTTGGCGTCGTTGAGCTGCTGCTTGATCTTGCCCACGCCCGGCAGCATGCCCAGGATGCCCTGCAGGCTGCCCATCTTGCCGATCTGCTGGAGCTGCTTCGCGTAGTCCTCGAGCGAGAACTGGCCCTTCTGCATCCGGGCCGCGAGCTTCTCGGCTTCCTCCTGGTCGATCGTCGCCGCGGCCTTCTCGACGAGCGAGACGATGTCGCCCATGCCGAGGATGCGGCCGGCGATGCGGTCGGGGTGGAAGTCCTCGAGCGCGTCGAGCTTCTCGCCCGCGCCCAGCAGCTTGATCGGCGCGCCGGTGACCGCGCGCATGGAAAGTGCGGCGCCGCCGCGCGCATCGCCGTCGATGCGCGTCATCACGATGCCGGTCACGCCCACCTTGTCCTGGAAGGCGCGGGCGGTGTTCACCGCGTCCTGCCCGGTCATGGCGTCCACGACCAGCAGCGTCTCGTGCGGGTTGGTGGCGAGCTTGACCTGCGCCACCTCGTCCATCAGCGCCTCGTCGATCGCGAGGCGGCCGGCGGTGTCCAGCACCACCACGTCATACAGTTCGCGCCGCGCAAGATCCATCGCGCGGGCGGCGATCTGGATCGGCGTCTGGCCGGCGATGATCGGCAGCGAGGTGACCTCGGCCTGCTGCGCGAGCGTGGCAAGCTGCAGCTGCGCGGCCGGGCGGTGCACGTCGAGCGAGGCCAGCAACACCTTCTTGCGGTCCTTGGTCCGCAGCCGCAGCGCGATCTTGCCCGAGGTGGTGGTCTTGCCCGAGCCCTGCAGGCCGACCATCAGGATCGGCACGGGCGATGGCGCGTTCAGGTCGATGCCGCGCTTGCCGTCATCGGCCTCGCCGCCGCCCAGCGCCTCGACCAGCGCATCGTTGACGATCTTGATGACCTGCTGGGCGGGGGAGACGGAGCGGATCACCTCCTGCCCCACGGCACGCTCGCGGACCTTGTTGACCAGGTCGCGGACCACCGGCAGCGCGACGTCGGCTTCCAGCAGCGCGACGCGGACCTCGCGCAGCGCTTCCGTGACGTCGGCCTCCGACAGCGCGCCGCGGCGGCGCAGCCGGTCGAAGACCCCGTTCAGCTTGCTGGACAATGCCTCGAACATCGGCCGGTCCGTTCAGTCCTTCAGTCGCGATGCGGTCGCCCCAAAAGACTTCGCGCCGCTGCGCGAGTCTTCGCGGAGCGGCGGGAGCCCGACCCGTCAAGGGTCGGACCGGCGGTTCGGGGCGAACCGGGGTGGGTCGCTTAGCGCGCTACCGCCACGCGGTCAATCGAAACGGCGGCGCTGGCGCGGCGGCCATCGCCGTCCTGCGTGTTCCCGGCTAAAGGCCCCGGGACATCCTGCGCGCGCGGCGGCGTCCCGCCACCGCCGCCCGCCCGAGCCGGCGGGCGCGGCACAGGCAGCACAGCCTCGAAGGGCTTTCCCGACATGCGTTCGGAACAGAACATCCTCAAGATCTCGATCGGCGTCACGCTCCTGGTCGCCGCCATCGGCATCGTCTTCGGCGTCGTCTCGGGCTCGGCCGCCATCACCTTCGATGGCGCCTATGCGCTGATGGATGCCGGCATGAGCCTGCTCGCGCTGATCGTGATCCGCCTGATCGCCGGCTATTCGGCGGACACGATCAGGTCGAAGAAGCTGCGCGACCGCTTCTCGGTGGGCTTCTGGCACCTTGAGCCGATCGTGCTCGGCGCCAACGGGATGCTGCTGTGCGGCGTCTCGGTCTATGCCCTGTTCACCGCCATCGGCGGCCTGCTCGAGGGCGGCAACCGGCTGCTGTTCGACTACGCCGTCGTCTATGCGGCGGTGACGCTGGTGGTCTGCCTGGCGATGGCGGTGTTCGGCCGCCGGGCGAACCGTGCCATCCGCTCGGAATTCATCGCCCTCGACGCCACCTCCTGGCTGATGTCGGCCGGGATCTCGGCGGCGCTGCTGGCTGCCTTCACCGGTGGCCTGGTGGTCGAGGGCACCCGGCTCGACTGGATTGCCCCCTATATCGACCCGGCGGTGCTGGCGCTGGTCTGCCTGGTGCTGATCCCGATGCCCATCCCGGCGATCAGGCGCGCCCTGTCGGATGTGCTGCTGATGACGCCCGACGCGCTGAAGGCGCATGTGGACGCGGTGGCGGACGCGGCGGTGGCCCGGCACGGGTTCCTGTCCTATCGGGCCTATGTCGCCAGGGTGGGGCGCTCCAGCGAGATCGAGATCTACTTCATCGTCCCGACCGGGATGCCGGCCAGGCCGATCGAGGAATGGGACCGGCTGCGCGACGAGATCGGCGATGCCGTCGCGGAGGACGGCCCCAATCTGTGGCTGACGATTGTCTTCACCGCCGACCGGGAATGGGCCGAATGACTGCGCGGCACCGCTCGCGGGGATCGGTGCCGGCCGCGGGCGGGCGCCTCACTTCGGCGCCAGCACCATGATCATCTGCCGGTTCTCGAGACGCGGAAACTGCTCGACCTTCGTCGTCTCCGCCATTTCCCCGCGAATCCGGTCCAGCACTTTCACGCCCAGATCCTGGTGCGCCATCTCGCGCCCGCGGAACCGGAGCGTCACCTTCACCTTGTCGCCTTCCGCGATGAAGGACTTCATCTGGCGCATCTTCACGTCGTAGTCGTGGTCGTCGATGTTCGGACGGACCTTGATTTCCTTGATCTCGACGATCTTCTGCCGCTTGCGCGCCTCGTTCGCCTTCTTCTGCTGCTCGTACTTGTACTTGCCGTAGTCGAGGATCTTGCAGACGGGCGGCACGGCGTTGGGCGAGATCTCCACCAGGTCGAGGCCGACGTCATAGGCGCGGATCAGCGCCTCGCGGGCGGTCATCACGCCCTGCATCTCGCCATGCTGGTCGATCAGCCGGACCTGGGGAACGCGGATGTCATCGTTGATGCGCGGGCCGTCCTTGGTGGGCGGCGTGGCGGGCATGGGACCGCGGGCTATGGTCGTCTCCTGTCGAAGTTGCGGGAAATCAGAAGCGCTTTATGGGGCGGCGGTCCCGGCGCTGCAACTGCTTCCGCCGCGGGGCCACGCTCAGGACGCCGGCGCGAGGTCGGGCGCGGTGGCCTCGGCGGCCAGCCGGGCGATGGCCTCGGCGAGCGGCAGGCTCTCCTGCTCGCGCCCGGGAAGGCGGCGCAGCACCAGGCTGCGCTCCTCCGCCTCCCGCCGCCCGACCACCGCGAGCACCGGCACGCGCTGCTCGATATGGTCCACCACCTTGCGGTTGATTTTCTCGTTCCGCAGGTCGAGCGAAACCGCCACCCCGGCCTTCTGAAGCGCGGCCGCGGCCTCCTTCGCGAAGGGCGCGGCCTCGTCCACGATGGTCGCGACCACCACCTGGACCGGGGCGAGCCACAGCGGGAAGCGCCCGGCATGCTGCTCGATCAGGATGCCGAGGAAACGCTCGAAGGATCCCAGGATGGCCCGGTGCAGCATGACGGGCCGGCGGCGGCTGCCGTCCTCGGCGACGTATTCGGCGTCGAGCCGCTCGGGCAGCACGAAATCCACCTGCAAGGTGCCGCATTGCCAGTCGCGGCCGATCGCGTCGCGCAGCACGAATTCCAGCTTCGGGCCGTAGAAGGCGCCCTCCCCCGGGTTCAGCTCGTATTCGACCGCGGCGATGCGGCAGGCCTCCTTCAGCGCGCCCTCGGCTTGGTCCCAGACCTCGTCGGTGCCGGCGCGGCGCGCCGGGCGGTCGGAGAACTTCACGCGGAATTCGGTGAAGCCGAAATCGCGGTAGATCGAGGAGAGCAGTTCGACGAAGCGCACCGTCTCGGCGGCGATCTGCTCCTCGGCGCAGAAGATGTGCGCGTCGTCCTGGGTGAAGGACCGCACGCGCATGATGCCGTGCAGCGCGCCCGAGGGCTCGTAGCGGTGGCAGGAGCCGAATTCGGCCATGCGAAGCGGCAGCTCTCGATACGACCGCAGGCCCTGGTTGAAGATCTGCACATGGCAGGGGCAGTTCATCGGCTTGAGCGCGAGGATGCGGTCGCGCTCGCCCTCGTCCTCGACCGTCGCGATGAACATGTTCTCGCGGAACTTCTCCCAGTGGCCCGAGGCCTCCCACAGCTTGCGGTCCACGAGCTGCGGGGTCTTGACCTCCTGGTAGTCGGCGACGTCGAGCCGGCGGCGCATGTAGCCTTCCACCGTGCGGTACAGGCGCCAGCCCTTCGGATGCCAGAAGATCGAGCCGACCGCTTCCTCCTGGAGATGGAACAGCCCCATCTCCTTGCCGATGCGGCGGTGGTCGCGCTTCTCGGCCTCCTCGATCTGCGTCAGGTAGGCGTCGAGTTCCTTCTGGTCGCGCCAGGCGGTGCCGTAGATACGGCTCAGCATCGCGTTGCGGTGGTCGCCGCGCCAATAGGCGCCGGCCACCTTCATCAGCTTGAATGCGGTGCCGACGGCCCCGGTCGTGGGCATGTGAGGGCCGCGGCACAGATCCACCCACTCGCCCTGGCGATACAGCGTGATGGTCTCGCCCCGCGGCAGGTCGCGGATCAGCTCGACCTTGTACTTCTCGCCCTTCGCCTCGAACAGCGCCATCGCCTCGTGGCGGGTGGTGACGATGCGCTCGAAGGCGGCGTTGCGCGCGACGATGGCGCGCATGCGCGCCTCGATGGCGGCGAAGTCGTCCGGGGTGAAGGGCTCGTTGCGGGCGAAGTCGTAGTAGAAGCCGTTCTCGATCGAGGGACCGATCGTCACCTGCGTGCCGGGGAACAGATCCTGCACGGCTTCCGCGAGCACATGCGCGCAGTCATGGCGGATGAGGTCGAGCGCCTCGGGGTCCTTGCGGGTGATGAAGCGCAGCGAGGCATCGGCTTCGATGCTCCGCGCGAGGTCGAGGATCGCGCCGTCCACCTGCATGGCGAGCGCCGCCTTGGCAAGGCCCGGCCCGATGGCGGCCGCGACCTGCGTGCCCGTCACCGGCCCGTCGAAGGACCGGACGGAACCATCGGGCAGGGTGATCGCGGGCATCGGACAGGCATCTCCAGGGGGCGAAAACGGGCGCGGACCATGGGCACCGCGCCCTTCCGGGTCAAGTCAGGCGGGCGATGGCGGCATCGACCTCGGCGGGGTCGAGCCCGGCGAGCGGGACATGGCGCAGGAACCCCGCCCGCCGGCCGCGCGGCGCGCAGAGGGCGGGGTCGCTTTCCGCCCCGAACAGCGCGAGGGTCGGGCAGCCGCAGGCGGCGACGAGGTGCGTCGGGCCGGTGTCGTTGCCGACGCAGAAGGCGGCGCGGCGCGCCAGCCCGGCGATGTCGGGCAAGGCGGTGCGCCCGGTCAGGTCCAGCGTGCGGGGCTCGGCCGCGGCGACGGCGGCGGCGAGCGGCACCTCGGCCGGGCCGCCGATGATCACGCAAGGCAGCGACTGGAGTGCCGCGAGGGCGGCGAAGCGGGTCTCCGGCCACCGCTTCAGCGGCCGCCCCGGCGAGGCGCCCGGCACCGCCAGCCAGAATTGCCCGGGCAGGGCGAAGCGCGAAAGGTCGGCATCCAGCCAAGAGAGGTCGGGGTCGGGAAAATGCGCGATCCCCGCCACCTCCAGCTGCTCGCGCTGGCGCTCCAGGGTGTGGATGAAGTCCCGGCTCGGATTGGCGTGCGGATGCGATGCGCCGCGCGCGATGCCCGACCATTCCGCACCCCGCCCGACGAACCAGCGGTAGCGCGAGGATCGCGCGGAGGTCTGCAGGTCATAGACCCGGTCGAAGCGGGCGGCGCGCAACCGGCGCGCGAGGCGCAGCACGGCCGGGATGTCTGTCCAGTCGGGGCGCCCGTCCTCCCATACCTCGTCGAACCAGGGTGCCATGCGCGCCAGCGGCGCGTAGGGCCCGGTGGTCAGCAGGGTGATCCGTGCGCCGGGATGATGGGCGCGGATGGCCGCGAAGGGCCCGAAGGCCTGAGCGAAATCGCCCAGCGCGGCGAGCTTGATGACCAGCACGCGCATCACAGCAGTTCGCGATAGACGTCGAGCGTCGCCGCCTGCATCCGCGCCGTGGTGCAGCTGGCGAGAACCGCGGCGCGGGCGCGCGCGCCGGCCGCTTCCCGTTCGGCCTGCGGCATGGCGAGCACGCGGGCGATGGCTGCGGCGAGCGCCGCCGGATCGCCGGGCGGGACGCGCCAGCCGCTGACGCCCTCCTCCACCGTCTCGGTCGGGCCGCCGAGGTCGCTCGCGATGACGCAGCGGCCCATCGCCTGCGCCTCGATCACCGTGCGCCCGAAGGCCTCGGCGTCGGTCGAGGCATGGACGACGACATCGGCCAGCAGCAGCGCCGCCGGCATGTCCGACGCATGGCCCACCAGCCGCACACGCTCCCCGAGGCCGAGGGCGGCGATGCGCGCGGCGATCTCGGCCCGGAAGGCCGGCTTCGCGCCGGCATCGCCGACCAGCAGGGCGAGCGCCCCGCCGGGCAGCCGGGCCATCGCCTCGACCAGCACGCCCTGGCCCTTCCAGCGCGTCACGCGCGCGGGGAGCATCACGACGGGGCGGCCCGGTGGCAGCGCCCAGGCCTCGCGCAGCGCCGCGACACGCTCCGGCGCCACCTTCGACGCGTCGAATTGCTGCTCGTCCACGCCGCGCGGGATGACCCGCAGGCGGTCCTCGCCGACGCCGTGGCGCGCGCGCACCACCTCGGCGATGAAGCGGCTGATGGCGATGACGCGCTCGCCGCGGGCCATCACCGAGTTGTACAGGCGCTTGCCGGGAAAGTCCTCGTTGTAGGTGCCGTGATAGGTGGTCACGAAGCGCGCCCCGCTGCGCCGCGCGGCGATGAGCGCCGACCAGGCCGGCGCCCGCGAGCGGGCGTGCAGGATGGCGATGCCCTCCTCGCGCACCAGCCGCGTCAGCGCGCCGGCGTTACGCCACAGCGCCGCCGGCGATCGGGCGGTGAGCGGCAAGGCGACGTGGCGCGCGCCCAGCGCCTCGAGCGGCCCGACCAGCGGCCCGCCGGCGGAGGCGACGAAGGCGCGGAAGCCGGCGCCGAGCAGGGCCTCGGCGATCTCTATCGTGCCGCGCTCGACCCCGCCGGAGACAAGCGCGGGCAGGACCTGCAGGATGGCGGGGGCGGCGGCGGGCGGGGTCACGGCGGCCGGGTCTTGCGCCCAAGCGGGCAACGGCGCAAGTCATGGCGCATGTCCCATTACTTCATCGCGATGATCATGCTCTCGGCGGGCAGTTTCATCCATTCGCGCTCGACCGCGCCGGAGATGCGCCCGGCCTCGGCCGCGGCGGATATCGCGTGGGGGTGGCTCGCGCGCGCGGCCTTCATCGCCTGGATCGTGCTGCTCGTCTGGGGCATCGTTCAACTGCACTGGTCGCAGCCGCTGGCCGGCCTGATGGGCTCGCTCGGCGCCAACGCGCTGCTTGGCCATCTCGGGCCGCTGCCGGCCTGGCCGCGAATCTCGGCGATCTTCTGCACCGGCGGACTGATCGCCGCGCTCGCGGCCATCGCCGGCTGAACGCCCCGCCGCTCAGGCCCGCGGCGGCAGGTGGAGCGCGACGACTTCCCCGCCCTGCCCTTGGACGGCGGGAAAACGGTCGCGCACCGCCGGGTCGTGTCCGGGAATGACCCGGCTGTCGTCGCCGCCCGCCAGCTTCTTCGCCGCGCGCCAGCCGGCCGCCATGGCGCCAAGGTCGAAGATGATCGGGAAGGGATTGCCGCTCAGCGCGTTGGCGTAGAAGTGCATCGCGTCCGAGGCCAGCACCACCGGCCCGCGCGCCGTCTCCACCCGCACCACCTGCAAGCCGTCCGAATGGCCACCGACGCGGTGGGCCGTGACGCCGGGCGCGATCTCGGCATCGCCGTCGTGGAACTCGACGCGGTCGGCATAGAGCGCGCGGACCATGGCCACCACGTGCTCCGCCTCGAAGGGCATGCGGATGGCATGCACGCACATGTGCCGCCCCACGGCGAAGTGCATCTCGCGTTCCTGCAGGTGGAAGCGCGCCTTGGGGAAGATGGCGAGGCTGCCGGCATGGTCGTAGTGCAGGTGGGTGATGATCACGTCCTGCACGCTGGCGGGGTCGGTGCCCATGGCGACGAGGCAGTCGCCCACCGCTCGCGACAGCTTGCGCCCGCGCTTGGCCGCCAGTTCGGCATCGAAGCCGGTATCCACCACGATCTCCCGCCCGCCGGGCCCGCGCAGCAGCCAGACGTAGTAGTCGAGCGGCATCGCCTCATGCGGATCGGGCAGCGGGAGCAGGTGGTTGGTCTGCGCCGTGCGCTCGTGCCGCCCGTAGCGGATGGCATAGGCTTCCCAGGTCATGTCTCGACATTCCCACCAAGGGTGGTGCCCGTCAGCTGCTCGGACAGCTTCGCCACCGCCGTGTGGTCCGCACCCGGCCCGAGCATGGCCGCGGCGGAGGCCCACATCTCGCGGCACAGCGCGGCGAAGGGCGTGGGCGTGGCGGTCTCGCGCCCGACCTCCAGCGCGATCGAGAGGTCCTTGACCATCAGGTCGAGGCCGAAGCCCGCGTCGAAGCGGCGCGACAGCACGTATTCCTTGAACTTCTTCTGCGTCGAGTTGTTCATCCCCGTGCTGGCGTTCAGCACGTCCACCATCTTGGCGGGGTCGAGGCCGAAGCGCTGGCCGATCAGCAGCGCCTCGATGCCGATCAGGTAGCCGCCGGCGCTGACCAGGTTGTTCAGCGCCTTCATCGCCTGCCCCGCGCCGATCGGCCCGCATCGATGGATGGAGCTGCCCATCGCCTTCAGCACGGGCTCGGCGCGGTCGAGATCGGCATCGTCGCCGCCCGCCATGATGGCGAGCTGGCCTGTCTTCGCGCGCGGCACGCCGCCGGAGACCGGGCAGTCGAGCATCGCCACGCCCTTCTGCGCGAGCACGGCCGCGATCTCCCGCGTGCGGCCCGGCTGGCCGGAGGTCATGTCGATGACCAGCATGCCTTTCGTCAGCGAGGGCGCCATCGCCTCCAGCGCCTCGGCCACCTGCCTGCTGGTGGGAACGATGGTGACGACGCACTCGGCAGCCGCGGCGGCCTCGGCCGGGCTGGCGGCGGCGCGCGCGCCGGTCTCGGCGGCGAAGGCGTCCGCGCGACCGGGCACGACGTCGCAGACCGTGACCTCGAAGCCGGCCTTCACCAGGTTGGCCGCCATCGGCCAGCCCATGTTGCCGATGCCGGCGAAGGCGATGCGCTTGATGGCGGCCATGGCGGTCACGTCTTCCCCGGCAGCGCGCCTTCGGCGAGCAGAACCTCATGCGCGGCCTTGAAGGCGTCGAGGCCCGCGGGGATGCCGCAATAGGCGGTGGCGTGCAGCAGCGTCGCCTTGATCTCGTCCACCGTGATGCCGTTGTTGAGCGCGCCCTTCACATGCAGCTTCACCTCGGGAATCTTGCCCATCGCGGTCAGCATCGCCAGATTCAGCAGCGAGCGCGTCTTGCGGTCGAGCGTCGGGTCGCCCCAGGCCCAGCCCCAGGCCCAGGCCCAGGCCGTGGTGGCGCGCTGGAAAGCCATCATGAAGTCGTCGGCCTTGGCGATCGAGCCGTCCACATACTCGGCGCCCAGCACCGCGCGGCGGATGGGCAGGCCCTTGTCGAACAGCGCCTGGTCGTCGGACATTCCGGTTTCCTCCGTCTGGAAGCGTGATGCGTCACGCTGGCCCGTCACGCCGGCACGGTCAACCTGGGCGACGGCGCGTCCGCGCCGTGCGATGCTGGCTTCGGCAAGGAGTGTCAGCATGTTCTTCGACGGCTTCACGCCCGAGTTCCACGAAGCGGCCGGCAGGCGTTTCCGCCTGCGCCGCGGCGGCGACGGCCCGCCGCTGCTGCTGCTGCACGGCAACCCGCAGACCCATGCCATGTGGCACAAGGTCGCACCCGTGCTGGCGCGGCGCCTCAGCGTCGTCTGCCCGGACCTCACCGGCTACGGCTTCTCGGCCAAGCCGGCGGTGAGCGACGACCACGCGCCATATTCGAAGCGCGCCATGGCGGCCGACATGGTCGCGCTGATGGGCGCGCTGGGGCACGAACGCTTCCAGGTGGTGGCGCATGACCGCGGGGCGCGCGTGGCGCATCGCATGGCGCTGGATCATGCCGCCTGCGTGGAGCGGCTCTGCACCATGGACATCATCCCCACGCTCGAACATTTCGAGCGCGCCGACATGGCGTTCGGCATGGGCTACTGGCACTGGTTCTTCCTGGCGCAGCGCCACCCCGGGCCGGAGCGCATGATCCGCGCCGACATCGTCCCCTGGTTCGACTTCCACACCTCGCGCGAGCCGAAGCCGAGCGGATTCTTCCATCCCGAGGCGCGCGCCGACTACCTCGCCGCGCTGCACGAACCCGGCACGATCGAGGCGATGTGCGAGGACTACCGCGCCGCGGCGACGATCGACCTCGGGCACGACCGTGCCTCGCGCGATGCGGGGCAGCGCGTGGCCTGCCCGACGCTGGCGCTGTGGGGTGCCAAGGGCAGCATCCCGAAATGGTACGACGCGGCGGAGATCTGGCGCCGCTACGCCGCGGGGCCGCTGGAGACCGGCGCCGTCGCCTCCGGCCACTACCTCGCCGAGGAGGCGCCGGAGGAGGTTCTGGCGCGGCTCGAGGGCTTCCTGCGCGCGTGACGGGTCACGCGAGGCCCAGCGCGCCGAGATCCACCACCCAGGGCAGGTCGGTGTCCCCGCTGCGCGCGCCCGCGGCGGTCAGCAGCGCATGCGCCTGGCCACGATGATGCGTCTGGTGATTGAAGAGATGCGCGACGCAGACCCAGAGCGGCATCGTCGTCTCGCGCCGCGCGGCCGCCGAGAACCAGGTGAGCGGCGCGGCGAGGCGCGCTTGCGTCAGTTTCCCGGCCCAGGCCTCGATCCGCGCATCGGCCCCGATGCGCGCGGCACGCAGCACCGGCCACGCCTCGATCATGCGCGGGCTGTCCTTCATGCCGACGGCCGGCTTCTCCCAGCCGTCGAAGCGGTTCATCCATATCGTGTCGCCCCACAGCAGATGCGACAGCGTGCCGTGGACCGAACCCCAGAAGGTGCCGCGGTCGGCGCGCCGCGTGGCGTCGTCGAGGGTGTCGGCGGCAGCGTAGAGGCGCCGGTTCATCTCGCTGTTATAGGCCGCCATCATGCGGCACCACTCGGGGCTGATCATCGCCCGCCTCCGATCGCGCGTCAGAGCGCCTTCCAGAAGAACACAGTCTCCTGCGGCTGACGCGTGCCGTCCAGTTCGAAGCCGGGAATGCCGCCGAGTTCCGTCCAGCCTTCGCTGCGATACAGAGCCTCGGCCGCGCTGCCGCGGCGGGTGTCGAGCAGAGCGAGGCGCCGCCCATGCGCGCGCGCGGCCTGCTCCGCACGGCGCAGCAGCGCGCGCCCGATACCCGCGCGGCGCGCCGGCGGATCGACCATCAGCTTCTGCATGCCCGCGACATGCGGCTGGTTTTCCGAGGTGACGAGGTCGAGCGTCACAGTCCCCGCCAGACGCCCGTCGAGCCAGGCGACGAGCACCACGCGGCTGCCGGCGGCCACCGCGGCCGAGGCGACCTTCCAGAAGCCCAACGCGCGCTCGCGCGGCAGCGGCGGGAGGAATTCGAGCGAGGCTCCCTCGGCGACGCAGGCGATCAGGATCTCGGACAGCCGCCGCTCGGCGCTCGCCGCCGCGGCCGCGTCCAGCGCCTCCACCACGAGCCCGCGTGCCGGCTTGGCGTAGCGGAACTCGAGAGAATTCGACAGGTCGTCGAGGATGCGGATCGAGCCCTGCCGGACATAGCCGTGCTTTTCGTAGAAGCCGTGCGCGCGGGTGAAGCGCGTGTCGGTCCACAGCACGAGCCGCTCCGCCCCCGCTCCGCGCGCGTGCTCCTCGACGGCGCCGAGCAGCGCGGCCGCGAGACCCTCGCCGCGCGTGCTCCCGTCCACGTACATGCGGCAGATTTCCCAGGCCGCATCCTCCTTCAGCGGGCGGGTGCCGACCATGCCGATGATCCGCCCGTCGCGCTCCGCGGCACAGAGCATCCCTCCCTGTTCGCGGAACCAGCTCGCGAGGGCGCGCAGCTCGGGCGCTTCGCCGTCCACGTCGAGGATGAGGCCGGGATATTCGGCCCAGCACGCGCCGATGAGGGCGATGAAGCCCTCGGCGTCGGCGTCGCGGCCCTCCCGCAGGCCGCGCTCGCGGGCAGCCTGCGCGACCGTCATGCGAGTTCCTTGCAGAACTCCTGGATGCGCGCGCAGGCCTCGCGCAGGCTTTTCATGTCGGTCGCGTAGGAGATCCGCAGGTAGGGCGACATGCCGTAGGCCGCGCCCTGCACCGCGGCGACGTGCTTTTCCTCGAGCAGCGCGAGGGCGAAGTCGGTATCGGTCTCGATGCGCCTGCCGCCCTTCGTCATCTTGCCGAGGCAGCCGGCGATGTTGGGGAAGACGTAGAAGGCGCCTTCGGGCTTGTGGCAGGCGATGCCGGGCGCCTGGTTCAGCATCTCCACCACGAGGTCGCGGCGGGCGCGGTATTCCTCGGCGCGCTCGCGCACCAGGTCCTGCGGCCCGTCGAGCGCGGCCGCGGCGGCGGCCTGCGACACGGTCGAAATGCCCGAGGTCGCCTGGCCCTGCATGTTGACCATGCCCTTGATCAGCGCCTTCGGCCCGCCGCAGAAGCCCACGCGCCAGCCGGTCATGGCATAGGTCTTGGATGCGCCGTTGACCGTCAGCGTGCGGTCCTTCAACTCGGGCGCGACCTCGGCGACGGTGCAGAATTCGAAGCCGTCATAAACCAGGTGCTCGTACATGTCGTCGGTCATGACCCAGACATGCGGGTGGCGCTTCAGCACCTCGGCGATCGCCTTCATCTCCTCGCGCGAGCACGCCGCGCCGGTCGGGTTGTTGGGGAAGTTCAGCATCACCCACTTGGTGCGCGGCGTGATGGCGGCATCGAGGTCCTCGGGGCGCAGCTTGAAGCCGTTGTTCTGCGGGCAGGACACCAGCACGGGCCTGCCGCCCGCGACCTTCGCCATGTCGGCGTAGGAGATCCAGTAGGGCGCGGGGATCACCACCTCGTCGCCCGGATCGACTGTCGCCATCAAGGCGTTGTAGATGCACTGCTTGCCGCCATTGGCGACCATGATCTCATCCAGCGCGTAGTCGAGCTTGTTGTCGCGCCTGAACTTGCGCTGCACCGCTTCCTTCAGCTGCCTCGTGCCGTCCTGCGGCGGGTACTTGGTGTCGCCGGCGAGCGCGGCCTTGTGCGCGGCCTCGATGGCGTGCGGCGGCGTCGGGAAGTCGGGCTCGCCGGTGCCGAGGCTGATCACCCTGATTCCCTGCGCGGCGAGATCGCGCGCCTTCATCGTCATCACGACGGAGGCGGAGATGGAGACTTCCTTCAGGCGGGCAGCGAGGGCAGGCATGGCGTTCGGCATCCGTTCGTCAGGCGGGGGAGGGAAAGGCGCGCGGTCCCGGCGCGCTCAGGTCATCGCGGCACAGAACTTCTGGATGCGCGCACACGCCTCGCGCAGCGCCTCGTCGGACGTCGCGTAGGAGATGCGGAAATGCCCCGGCGATAGGAACGCCGCGCCATGCACCGTCGCGACGCCGGTTTCCTCGAGCAGCGCGATGGTGAAGTCCTCATCCGTCCCGATCTTCTTGCCCCCGGCCGTGGTCTTGCCGATGCAGCCGCGCATGTCGGGGAAGACGTAGAAGGCGCCCTCGGGCTTGTGGCAGCGGATGCCCGGTGCCTGGTTCAGCATCCCCACCACCAGGTTGCGGCGGCGCTCATAGACCACGCGCATCGCCTCGATGCTCTCCTGCGGGCCGCTCAGCGCCTCGATGGCGGCAGCCTGCGAGATGCTGGAGGTGTTCGAGGTGGACTGCCCCTGCAGCTTGTCCATCGCCTTGATCAGATGCGCCGGCGCGCCGGCGAAGCCGATGCGCCAGCCGGTCATGGCGTAGGCCTTGGAGCAGCCGTTCATCGTGACCGTGCGCTCGCGCAGGCGGGGTTCGACCTCGAGCACGGTGGCCGGCTTGAAGCCGTCATAGGCGAGCTTCTCGTAGATGTCGTCGGTGAAGACCCACACATGCGGATGCTTCATCAGCACGTCCGTGATCTTCTTCAGCTCCGCGGCGTTGTAGGCCGCGCCGGTCGGGTTGCAGGGGTTGTTCAGGATCAGCCACTTGGTGCGCGGCGTGATGGCGGCCTCGAGCTGCTCGCCGGTCATCTTGAAGCCGGCGTTCTGGCCGCACTGCACGATCACCGGCGTGCCTTCCGCGAGCTGCACGATGTCGGGATACGACACCCAGCACGGCGCGGGGATGATGGCCTCGTCGCCCGGGTTGATGGTGGCGACCAGCGCATCGAAGATCACCTGCTTGCCGCCGGTGGCGACGATGATCTCCTCGGGCGCGTACTCGATGCCGTGGTCGCGCCTGAACTTGTGGCAGACCGCCTGGCGCAGCGCGAGCGTGCCCGACACGTCGGTGTACTTCGTCTCGCCGCGCTCGATCGCAGCGATCGCCGCGTCCTTCACGTTGCGCGGCGTGTCGAAGTCGGGCTCACCGGCGGACAGGCCGATCACATCCTTCCCCGCGGCCTTGAGCGCGCGCGCCTTCGCCGTCATGGCGATGGTAAGCGAGGGCGAGATGCGGTTCAGGCGGTCGGCGATCAGGTTCATGGCGGGCCCGGTGGTGTGAAAGACGCGGCGGACCCTAATCCCCCGCCCCCCTGCCATCAACCCGCGCCGCGCGAGGCTCCGCACGACGATCCCGTGAGCGGGAAGCCGCCCATCCAGCGCCTCCGGGCCGCCGGGCACGCCGCGACGGAGCAGCGGCGCTGCGGCTTCCTCGATGGGCGACATGATAGGACAATTTACCTTGACGTTCGGTGTTTGTTCCTGTAGTCACGCGTCACCACGGGGCGAACTGCGTCCGCCGCCCGCCCCGCGCACCCCGACAGCCCCGACCCACCAGCGTCCGCCCCGGACCCGCGGCCCAGCCGCGGCCCGGCGCGGCGGAGGAGCGACGCATGGCCTTCGCCTCCAGCGGCCTCGCGGCCCTGACCACCGCCAACGGTTTCACGCTCTGGCACTACCGCACGGCCAACGACCGCGCGAGCGTCCTCGTGCCGGGCTACTTCGCCCCCGCCGAGCATCTGCTCCAGCCCGGCGACATCGTCATCGTCCAGGCCTCCGACGCGACCGCGTTCGTGCCGATCCGCAGCGGCGCGGCGGCGGGCGAGGGCGTGGTGGTGGACGACAACGGCAGCGCGCCCGCGCTGCTGCGTTCCGCCACCCTGCCCTTCAGCATCGCCCTCAGTGCGGCGGCGGTGCCGCGCGCCATCGTCCTCGATGCGCTGCCCTCGCCGATCGTGGCCGGCGCGGGCTTCGCGGTCGGCGCGACCATCACCGGGCCCATCGCGGGCATCACCTTCTTCTTCCGCGACGCCGGCGGGGCCGAGGTCGCGCCCCCCCAGGGCGCGCCCGTCGTCGCGGGCCGGGCGACGGCCGCCTTCATCGCCCCTGCGGCGGCCGGCGGCTTCCGCATCCTTGCGGTCGAGACGGCGGATCCGTCGATGCTCGCCCTCTCTCCGCCCTTCGCCGTGAGCCCGCCGCCGCGGCTGCTGACCGAGTCCGGCTTCCGCCTGCTCGCCGAGGACGGCGCCGCCCTCCTCCTCTGATCCCCGCCCCGATCCTTCAACGGAGACCCTGATGCCCGACACCAAGATCAGCGCCCTGCCGGCGATCGCGGCAGCGGCGGATGCCGACATCCTGCCCATCGTCCAGGGCAGCGGCGCCGGCGCGACGACGCGCCGCGCCAGCCTCGCCCAGCTTCGCAGCGGCCTGCTGGCCGACCGCGCCTTCCACGTGCGCGAATTCGGCGCCATCGGCGACGGCATCGCCAACGATGCCCCGGCGATCCAGGCCGCGATCGACGCCATGGCGGCGACCGGCGGCGGCGTCCTCGAATTCGCCCCCCGCCATTACCGCCTCGCGAGCCCGGTGGTGATCAGCGGCGTCTCGGTCATCCTCCAGGGCGCGGGCTTCACCGAAGGGCCCACCGTCGCCTCGGGCACCTGGCTGACCATCGACGCCACCGGCTTCACGCCCTTCACCTTCACGGGCTTGGCCGCGCGCGGGTCGGTGGTGCGCGACCTCGCGATCCGCCAGACCCATGCGGCCGCGCAGGTGCCGGGCTGGGCGCCGACCAACTACGACTTCGTCTTCCGCATCCAGGACTGCCTCGGCGCGGTGGATTTCGACAACGTGTTCCTCTGCGCGGTCAACCGCGGCATCTGGTGCGACAATTCCGGGCGCCTCAACATCCAGCGCCTGCGCGGCCAGGTCTTCACGACCGGGATCGAGATGGACCGCGCCTACGACACCTCGCGCATCGAGCATGTCCATTTCTGGCCCTTTGCCACCGCCAACGACCACATCATGCTCTGGCAGCAGCAGAACCAGGACACGATGGTCTTCCGCCGCGTGGACGGGCTGTTCCTCGACGATGTATTCGTCCTCGGCGCGCGCGCCGCGCTGCGCTTCAGCGCCTCGGCCTTCGGCATCACCTCGAAGTTCTACGTCGGCAGCCTCTACACCGACTTCGCGCAGCTCGGCATCCTGGTGGACGGCAACGGCGTCGAGGGGCAGATCGCCAACGCGACCACGCAGGGCGAGCTGTGGAACGCCGCGGGCCAGCCGCTGCCCGGCAGCGTCGGCATCCGAGTGGACGGCAACGGCGCGCGCATCCAGATCGCGAACCTGCGCGTGGACGATGCCGAGAGCAACGCCATCCGCGTCAACGGCTCCAACAACCGGCTCGATGTCTTCGCCTTCCGCGCCGAGTTCTACAACCGGCTGAACAACGGCTCGGCGGCGATCCACCTCGCCAATGTCGCCGCGGGCACGCCGAACAGCCTGTTCCTCGGCAGCCAGGCGGTGCTCGCGAACGGCTTCGGCGGGCCGCTCGTGAACAGCGGGACCAACGGGCATGTCGCGCTCGGCGCCCCGGCCGGCCGGGCCGACCGCCCGGGGCTCTCGCTCGGCACCGACGGCAGCGGCTTGTTCGCCCCTTCGGGCGCCGAGGTCGCGGCCTCGGCGGCCGGCGTCGAGGTGATGCGCCTCTCCTCGGCCGGCGCGGTCACGCTCGGCGGCGCCGGCGTCGCCGCCGGTTTCTCGGTGAGCACGCCCGCCAACACGGTCAACCGGCTCTCCGTCACGAGCACGGTGGCCGGCGGCGCGCCCTCCCTCGCCGCGCAGGGCAACGACACCAACATCAACATGACGGTCGCCGCCAAGGGCACCGGCGCGGTCCGGCTCCAGACGCGCGGGCAGACCGCCCTCGAGGTCAACGCCACGGGCACGCCGGCCAACCACCTGCGTGTGGACGGCGCCGCCTCGGGCGGGCTGCCGCGCCTGTCGGCCCAGGGCAGCGACGCGAATATCGGCATCCAGCTCGCGCCCAAGGGGACGGCCTTCGTCGAGACCACCATGCCCTTCCGCCTGCCGACCTACACGGTCGCGACGCTGCCCGCGGCCGCCACCTTCGTGCGCTGCGTCGTCTACGTCTCGGACGGCGCGTCGAACCGGCGCTTCGCGGTCAGCGACGGCACGTCCTGGCGCTGGCCCGACGGCGCGGTGGTGAGCTGACAACGAAGGGAGATGCAGCCATGACCGCGCTCACGGACTACGCCAAGAACCTGCTCGGCCGCGCCCTGGTCGCGCGCCAGCCCGCGCTGCCCACCGGCGTCTGGGTCGGGCTCGGGACCGGCGGCAGCGATGCCGCGGGACTCACCGGCGAGCCCGCCGCCTCGACGGGCTATGCCCGCCTGCCGGCCACCTTCACCGGCAGCGGCCTACAGCGCAACACCGCGCAGCTGCGCTTCAGCTTCACCGCCGCGGCCGGCACGCTGACCCATGTAGGGCTGTTCGACGCGGTGGCGGGCGGCAACGCGCTCGCCTGGTCGCCGCTCGGCAGCCCGGCCACGCTCGGCGCCCCGGGCAGCATCACTATCCCGGCCGAAAGCCTCACCGTGATCGGCGACTAGATCGGGCCCGACCGGGCGGGCCGGTACCGGCATTCCCAGACGGTCACCGGGGCGTCCGTCCGCGGATTCCCGCCCCGGCCGAACGGCCCGCATCCAGCAGCGCCTGGGT
>Ga0207950_100181_pt1 | contig 23995 bp, 17 predicted proteins | sample Subbio11_8B_AprC_FD_184814 | JGI IMG/M metagenome (GOLD analysis project Ga0207950, IMG submission 184814) | Serpentinite rock and fluid subsurface biosphere microbial communities from McLaughlin Reserve, California, USA - CR11_8B_AprC (SPAdes) | ecosystem: Environmental > Terrestrial > Deep... | reverse complement strand
GCTGTTCGACAATCCCGGGTTGGGGTTGCATTATTGAGTAACCTTGCTCAAGCCCCCATCGTACCAATCGGATTTGGCGGGATTAAAGGGGCGCTTCGCCAGATAGGCTTGGTTAAACGCCCGAAATTAGTCATGAATATTGGAGAGCCAATACCACCTGTACAAACTGAAAAACTTACCGGGGAGAGAAAAATGGGGTTGGAGCCAGCAGCTCAATGGGTGGTAAAACGTATTTTGGATTTGATCCCCGAGGAAAGCCGGGTTGAGACCACTAACATTTCCGATGAGGTTTTTGATGTTGAAATCACGGTTTGCGATAAAGATGGTAATATTCTAGAAAATGGTGTAATTCTATCACCGGAACAGTATGACGCCTTAGGAAGATTTTTCCATTTTCCTGTCCTGCTGGATGCGCTTTCGCGAAACCTGAAGCTATCCGTTCAACCTTTGCAGAACCAGGGGCAATTTCACGAAGTCCAGGTGATTGGCCAGGCTTGTCGAGAAATCTTAGCGTATCTTGAAAAAAATCCAGGCTTTTTTACCTTTCGATTTGGTATTGATGGTGGGGTGTCGATTCAAAATTCGATTCGATCTCTAGCACAATTCGCGGACTCTGATGACCACCTTGGCAAAAAAATTCGTTTTGTGCCCATTTATCAATATTCTAATTTATCAAATGGTGAGAGGCATGAGTACCGTGGGGCCCGTTCTTTGCATAAAATGTAACCAATGCTAATGAAAAACAAGGTTTTTTCCCGACGTGAATTTTTGAAGCTTAGTGCAGTATGGACATTAGGCTTTTTGCCGCGGCGGGTGGAAAGGATCATTTTTGCAGAAAGTGGCGGTCAACTTTTCCGAGTAACCGCGCCCCGAGTACACATTCGCAAACAACCTCAAGGAAAAAGTGAGGTCGTTTACTTTAGCCAACGCGATGATTTGTTGCACGGCTATTATCCTGTGGATACGGGTAGGGGGAAAAACCCTATCTGGTTCCGCACCTGGGGTGGTTATGTGTACAGTGGATTCATCCAGCCTGTTGGGTTTAATTTCAATGAGCCGGTTGACTCGGTAACAGGGGACGGATTTGTGGCCGAAGTGAGCATTCCATTTACTCGTTCGATGCGCCTCATATCCGGAGGGGGTTGGCAGCCTAATTATCGGTTGTATTTTGGCTCTACTCATTGGGTCAAGGGAGTGAGGAAAGGTCCAGATGAAAGCCCATGGTACGAAATCGTAGACTTATTCCGCCGAATATACTACGCAAAAGCTACCCATCTTCGTCCCATACCATATGAAGAATTAACTCCTCTTCATCCCGACATCCCACGAAATAAAAAATGGATCGAAATTTCGATTCGCCAACAAGAATTGTTCGCGTATGAAGATGACCGGGTGGTATTAGCAACCAAAATATCTTCCGGAGTGCCATTGACCCGCCCGCTTGAAGAAGGGGAGCTTTCACCTGAAACGCCGTTAGGCGACCATTTTATAACCGTTAAGTCAGCCAGCCGGCATATGGGAGACCGACAATTAACCGACAGGATTGGCAGTGGCGCGCTACCAGGGGTGCCGTGGGTATGTTTTTTTCATAAGGATGGATACGGCCTGCATGGCACGTATTGGCACAATAATTTTGGACACCGGATGAGCAGTGGATGTGTGAATTTACGAAATGCGGATGCGTTGTGGTTGTACCGGTGGGCTGAGCCGTATTCTAAACCGACGGATTGGGAAATAACGGGCTGGGGAACGAGGGTTACGATACGTGAGTAATCAATTATTTAAAATTGCGTAAGGCAGATCACGATGGATAAAAAATATATAGAAGATATTTTAATATCGGTTCAATCCGGCAGGCTATCTGTGGAACAAGGTCTGAAAGACCTTGCCCAGCTTCCGTATGAAAATATTGGTGGGTTTGCTAGAATCGACCATCACCGGAAGATTCGTCGAGGGGTACCCGAAGTAATATTTGGTGAAGGAAAAACCGCTGAGCAGCTTGCTGAAATATTTAACCGTATGGCTGAGCGAAGCGACCAAGTATTGGCGACCCGGGTTGTCGAGAATATTTACACTGCGCTGGATGGAAAGTTGCCGGATGATACGATCTATCACCAACCGTCAAAACTATTGTACCTTGATCGCAATCCACACCGGAAACGTCTGGACGGAATGATCGTAATGGCGGCGGGGACATCAGATATCCCAGTTGCCGAAGAAGCAGCCATAACCGCAGAATTGATGGGGCATACCGTAATTCGGATTTATGACGTAGGGGTTGCTGGCTTGCACAGGTTATTAGACCAACTGGAAGTACTCCGCCGTGCTAATGTAATTGTCGTTGTTGCCGGTATGGAAGGGGCATTACCCAGTGTTGTCGCCGGGCTTGTCCAGGCGCCGTTAGTGGCGGTACCAACCAGTATCGGATATGGAGCCAATTTTAAAGGCCTATCTGCTTTATTGACGATGTTAAATAGCTGCTCCAATGGTGTGGCCGTTGTCAATATCGATAATGGTTTTGGAGCAGGCAGCCTTGCGGCGATGATTAATAGGCTAGCGTACAAAAATTTTGAACGGGACGGAGAAAACCATTGAAAGTCCTTTATTGCGACTGTTTTTCGGGGATCAGCGGGGATATGTTACTGGGGGCGGTTATCGATACGGGCTTTCCGGTGGAATTGCTAGAGGAAGAATTAGCTAAACTCAATCTACCGACCTTTGAAGGCCTGGAAGTTCGCGAAGTAATGAAGCGGACCCTACGTGCTTCAACCATAAAATTTCGCGTAGCCAGTAATATTAAATCTTCTCATCGTAGCTTATCTGAAATAGAAATAATAATTCGACAAAGCCGTTTATCTGCCCAGGTAAAGGATACCACCATAAAGGTTTTTACCAACCTTGCCCAGGCTGAAGCGAAAGTCCACGGAATAGGTATCGACGCTGTTCATTTCCATGAAGTGGGTGGGGATGATGCCATCCTGGATATCGTTGGGGCGGTAGGTGTCCTAGAAGCTTTACAAATTGAGAGGGTGTATTCTTCTCCCTTGCCCTTTGGGACGGGAATTGTCGATACCCACCATGGATTGCTTCCGTTACCAGCTCCGGCAACTTTAGAGCTTATCCGAGCCTGTGCGGCCCCTACGGTCCCCGCTCCTGGCGAGGGTGAGTTGGTCACACCGACCGGGGCAGCGATATTGAACACCCTGGCAACTTTTAAGCAGCCATCTTTCCGGGTAGAAAAAGTAGGAATTGGCGCGGGGGAGAAAGATTTTGCCTGGCCCAATATCCTTCGAATTGTCATTGGTGATATGGAGGAAGCCGCCAGCCTTGTTTTGTTGGAAACAAATATAGACGATATGAACCCCGAAATTTACGGGTATTTATTCGAACGCCTTTTTGCCGCTAACGCCCTGGATGTGTTTTTAACACCGATTATCATGAAAAAAAACCGCCCAGCAACCAAAATTAGCGTCCTGGCACAAACCTCGTCCGAGCCTGTTTTAATCGATTTGTTGATGCGCGAGACCAGTACTTTAGGTATTCGGAGAACCCCTGTCGAGCGATATGAAGCAGCTCGCACGCATTCCAGTGTTAAAACCGAGTGGGGAAACGTAAAGGTCAAGATTAAAATGCTTAATGAGGGAGAATATAACCAGGTTACCCCTGAATTTGAGGATTGCTTAACCCTGGCACGGTCAACTGGCGTCCCACTAGTAAAAATATACTCTCAAGCAGCAGCCCTCGCAAACCAGCAGTTCCTATTTCGAGATTCTAAAATAGGGTGAAAAAATCAGAATTATTTCGGTGTCAGGGTAAAGTTTTTGATCGCTAAATCGGCGATCGTTCGTCCGATGCTGATGGATGCGGTTGCGGCTGGGGATGGCGCATTCAAAACATGAATCATCCGGTCAGATTCCACAATTCTAAAATCATCGACCAGCACACCATTAGGTTCGAGTGCCTGTGCCCGTACACCCGCGCCGCCGCGGTGAACATCTTGATATCCTAAGTCGGGTACCAATGCCCGGAGTGCATCGACAAAAGCTTTTTTGCTAAGCGAACGATAAAATTCACCAAAACCGATTTTCCAATACCTGGATGCCATCCGCCAAAATCCGATATAGGAGCCATAGTTCAGCATGTCGGAAATCGAGATGGCGCTCATTTTATAACCTTCACGCTTAAAGGCCAATACTGCATTCGGACCAGCTTCGATCCCACCCGTCACTCTCCGGGTGAAGTGAACCCCAAGAAAAGGGAAACGTGGGTCGGGAACCGGATATATCAAATTTTTAACCAGATAGTGTTTTTCTGGGACAATATCATAATATTCGCCACGAAATGGGATGACCTGTAACCCAGGATTTACGCCACATTTTCGTGCAATCCGGTCGGATTGCAACCCCCCGCAGTTAATTAAATAACTGGTTTGAATTTCACCCATTGGAGTATCGATGATTAATTCAGCGGATCGATGGAAAACCTTTTTCAATCTGGAATTCATTCGCAGGGTACCTCCTGTTTGTTCAACCAACTCAGCATATTTCTTGAGGGTCTGCACATAATCGACAATGCCAGTTTGTGGAACGAAGATACCAGCTACCCCCGTTGTATAGGGTTCAACCTCTTTAATTTCATCCGCATTGAGACGACGAATTCCGCTTAAGCCGTTAGCAAGACCACGTCTTTCAAGTTCGTCAAGAGCCGGCAGTTCTTCGGCTTTGGTTGCAATGATTAATTTTCCACAACGTTCAAAGCGAATCCCATGCTCTTCGCAAAATGTATACAAGGCTTCACGCCCCTCGACACAGTTCTTGGCTTTTAATGAGCCGGGTTTGTAATAAATTCCTGAATGGATTACACCGCTGTTGTTCCCGGTTTGGTGTACTGCCAACTGAGATTCTGCCTCAAGGACAACCACATGGGCTGTGGTTTTCCGGGTGAGGGCCATGGCAGTTGCCAGACCGACAATTCCTGCCCCGATGATTGCAATATCGCATCGATGATTGTCCATAATCCTAAGTTACCCTCTCGGTTAATTAAACTATGATAATTACAATCCGAATATAGAAAATTATACATCGAATTGGATAGGGAAATTAAGAATGTATCGATTAAGGGGCACGATCGGTACGATCCGATGAATATCGGTTAAAATAAAATATGCTTCCCATCCGTGCCATCCTTATCGGTGCAGGACAACGCGGAGCGCAATCTTACGCTCCCTATGCCCTCAGCCACCCCGATCAAATTGTTTTTACGGCTGTCGCTGAGCCAATTCCATCCCGTCGCGAAAGATTTGCTGCCCAACACCACATTCCGCCCGAGCGCTGTTACCCATCTTGGGAGGAGTTACTAAATGGTCCTTCCTTGGGACAAGCGGCTATTATTGCAACTCAAGATTGGCAGCATAGCAAACCTGCATTAGCCGCAATGCAGGCTGGATACCATGTCTTGCTCGAAAAACCAATGGCGACAACAAACGAAGAATGTCGTGCCTTGGTCACTACCAGCCAAAATACGGGGCAGCAACTACATATCTGTCATGTCCTTCGTTATACACGCCACATTCGTACGATGCGCGAGATCGTCCTTTCTGGTCAATTAGGGGAGGTTATGGATGTTGACCATCGAGAAAACGTCTCGTTCTGGCACATGGCCCATTCATACGTGCGAGGCAACTGGCGTAACAGTCAGCAATCCAGCCCAATGATCCTGGCCAAGTGCTGCCATGACCTGGATATGCTCCCCTGGGTGCTTGGTGACACCCCCAGGTCTTTGAGCAGCCACGGGAATTTACTGCATTTTAAAAAGGAAAATGCTCCGGAAGGTGCCCCTCCACGCTGTACAGACGGTTGCCCGGTGTCTTCAGTTTGTCCATATTATGCGCCATGGATTTATATCAGCATGGCTCCATTTTGGCGTTCTTATAGTCGAACTTCACAACATTTGTTTGAACGGTGGATAACTGAGCAGTGGATCAAACGTCCAGCTTTTGTGAAAGTATTAGCGCGCTTCTGGCCTGCTTTACGACAGGTGACGAATTATCAGGAATGGCCATTGTCAGTTGTAGCCGAAAACCCTACCCCAGCAAATCTGATGGAGGCTTTGCGAAATGGTCCATATGGGCGCTGTGTGTATCAGTGTGACAATGATGTGGTCGATCACCAAATTGTGGCAATGGAATTTGGGTCAGGTTCAACGGTAACGTTGACCATGCATGGGCATTCTCATATCGAACACCGCTCAACCCGGATCGAAGGCAGCCGAGGGCGTCTTACCGGTGAATTTGGAAATGGCGGCGCCTGGTTACGGATTGAGGATCACCGCTCCGGTGTCGATCGGATGTTGGATACCAGCCCTCCCCCGTTTGAGGGTCATGGCGGTGGCGATACGCAATTAATGGCCGATTTTATTGGTTTTGTGAATCGCGGCGGAAATCCTCCGGAGGTTCTTCAGGCTGCCCAGGAGGCACTCGCAAGCCACTTGTTAGCTTTTGCAGCCGAAGAGGCCCGCCTGGGGGGAAAAACACTGGATGTATCCCATTTATTTACCAGCACCAACCGAGATTGAAAGGTGGAGGATGGTCGGAAAAAAAGGAGGGAGTGGATAATTTCCGTAACCACTCAACTTGCCTGTATTCGTTGATCGCTTTTAAAATTATTCATCCATCCAGATGCCAAGCTCTTCTTTGCGAGCTTGTTTTTCTGCATATAGGAATACTTCTTTACAGGCACTGTCTGGGTAATAATCACGAGCGCGCGCCATCCCGCTACGAACGAGTTGGTAATTAATAAATACTTGATCGAAAATAACATAGCGAAGCAGGCGGTCGAAGCGATCGGTATGGGAAGTGTCGATATAAAGGGTGACTTCTTGGCCATCAACCAGTGAGCGGTTATAATTTGCCGCCTTTTCAGCAAGGGCATGCTCAGAGGATCCAAGTTCAGGAGTGTTTATCCCGATATATCGCAAGCGATATTGCTGATTCGAAATTTCGACTGTGATCGTATCGCCGTCCGAAATCTCTACTACTTTGGCGGTTTGAGGAACTTGCCCCTCTGGTATGCACTTGGCAATTTCGGGGATGGTCGTAGGGGCAGATTCCGAGATAGAACTGACCTGCTGGCACCCGGTCAGGAGAAAGGCTATCAGCAAAATTAATAAGTATTTGTTGGTCATCTCAAATCCGGAATGTACAATCAACTACCCCAGTATTGTAATTCATTGCTGGCGCATTTTGGAATAAGATACTAATTTATTCAGGCAAATCCCACTTCGAACCAGAGAAATGAGTAAACTAATTTCAAAAAGCCAGGGTTAAGCCCAGTGAGGTTCCCCTTGGGTTTGGTATAGACACAATTACTGAATTCAGTGCAGAACAAATCTTAATAATATATTAATAAATACGACGAATCGAATCGTAGCTTACGTAAAATATTTAGGGAAAAAAACAGAGCTCCCATATATGGGGGAAGAACTTTCGTAAACCCCCATATATAGGCTGCAATTTTTTCAATGGAAGCAATTTAAGGTAGGGTTAGATCTGGTTTTCAATAAAAGTTATTAAAAATTTTCAAGTTGGAGTGTGCTATAGTGATGTCAGTAGATTGGCAACACACCCGTGATTGTTGATCGGGGGTATTTTTCCTCGTAGTCGTTTTATTACAACTCCTTAAATTACCAATCTATATCCCCACCGAATGGCTGCGATTTCAACCTTTTGAAACCTCAGCTAACTGAGAACATCTACTATCTCTTATTATTAGCTTTACGGTTGAGTTCCAGTAGTTAAATATTTGAGGTCAATTGAATAGGGGTAAAACCTCTCGGAAAGTACTTCTGGGCGGTGTGGTTTTATATACCCAAAAATAAGCAGGTACAGTCAAAAAATCACTGTCACCATCGGGTTTAACGCGCACATACCCTGTTCCGGCAGGTATTTATGTCGGAATGGCGGAGCATGCCAGGAAGCGAGATTATGCAGAGCACCATTAAACAAGCCATTGAAACCCAATCGATATCCTCGGATGAGTTTCACATACATATTGAACCAGTGTCTAAGGTTACTGGGTTAAAGCTGGGTGAATTGTGGGAATTTCGGGAACTCCTATTTTTTTTAACCTGGCGTGATGTTAAGGTTCGTTACAAACAAACGCTGCTTGGTGCTACTTGGGCAATTTTGCAGCCATTTATGTCGATGGTTGTTTTTTCTCTATTTTTTGGAAAACTTGCCAATATTGGCTCGGACGGACTTCCTTATCCCATATTTAACTATGCTGCTCTGCTGCCATGGTCATATTTTTCGGGAGCATTAAGTGGGGCATCTCATAGTTTGGTCGGAAGTGCCCACATGATCACCAAAATATATTTTCCAAGGTTGATTCTCCCCATTTCGGCAGGTGTATCTGGGTTAGTAGACTTCTGTTTTGCGTTCCTGGTCCTTATTGGGTTGATGTTGTTTTATAAAATACAACCGACGATTTATGTCCTTGTGCTGCCCTTACTCCTTCTTCTAGCCATGGTCACAGCCATCGGGGTTGGGTTATGGTTTTCGGCATTCAATGTCCGTTATCGCGATGTCCGCTATATTATTCCCTTTCTTGTGCAATTATGGATGTTCGCCTCACCGGTGGTTTATTCGAGCTCTTTGTTGAGTGAACCATGGCGGACTTTGTACGGACTCAACCCGATGGTTGGGGTGGTGGACGGTTTTCGCTGGGCATTGCTGGGGAGCACCCCCCCCGGTCCGATGTTGTGGCTTTCGATAATTGTTGCGGTGGTTTTATTTATTTCAGGCCTCTTCTATTTCCGCAAGATGGAGACAACTTTTGCAGACGAGGTCTGAACAAAGGAGAATTTTTTGGCACGTTACGCGATCAAAGTTGAAAACCTGAGTAAAAAATACCGCATCGAGCACGGGGCGAGACCTCAATACAAAACATTGCGGGATTCCTTAAGCGAGTTAGCCCTTAAGCCATTTCGCAAAGTCGGGGGTAACAAGAACGGACTTTTTGCGGCGCAAAGCGATCCTCGTTTTGATAGTCAGGGAAAACTTTTGTGGGCATTGAGGGAAGTCAGTTTTGAGGTAAAACCGGGAGAGGTCGTTGGGGTCATTGGCGCAAATGGAGCTGGAAAAAGCACCCTTCTTAAAGTATTAACCCGGATTACTTACCCAACCCACGGGAAAGTCGATCTGTTCGGAAGGGTGGGCAGCCTGCTGGAAGTCGGCACTGGGTTTCATAAAGAGCTTACCGGGCGGGAAAATGTGTATCTAAATGGGGCGATACTCGGAATGCGAAAAGCAGAAATCGAAATAAAATTTGACGAAATCGTAGAATTTTCCGAGATGGAAAAGTTTATTGATACACCAGTCAAGTTTTATTCGAGCGGGATGGGAGTGCGCCTGGCTTTTGCGGTCGCCGCTCATCTGGAACCGGAAATATTACTGATCGACGAAGTCTTAGCGGTTGGTGATGCAAATTTTCAACGCAAGTGTCTGAACAAGATGGAGGATGTTGGACGTCAGGGCCGGACGGTTGTGTTTATCTCCCACCATATGCCCTCGATCACCCGCCTTTGTGAACGAGCGATCCTGATGCAGGAGGGGAGAATCAAGATGGACGCTCCCACATTCGAAGTGGTTGGGTGTTATATGAGCAATTCGTTGGGAACAAAACCTGAGCAAAACTGGCCGGTTTTGTCGAAAGCACCGGGTGACGAAACGATCCGTCTTACGGCGGTCCGGGTCATTAGCAGGGATGGAAAGGTGCGTGATCATTTTGATATTCGTGAGCCGGTAGGGATCCAGTTGGAATATATCGTCTTGGAAGGTGGTTACGAAATTTCCCCAGGGTTCAGCCTGCACAACGAGGAAGGCCAGTGGTTGTTTTCTTCCTTGGACACCGATCCAAACTGGAGTAGAAAAGTGAGGTCCTGCGGGCATTATCTGAGTGAAGCCTGGATTCCAGGCAACCTTTTGGCAGAAGGGACTATGTTTGTTGGTCCGACTATTCGGTCGAATCCGAAGGATATTTTATTTGTTTACGAGAGAGACGCGGTCGCATTTCAGATAACCGAAACCCCAGGTGAACAAATAACTGCCCGGATGGACTATTCGCATCATTTACCTGGCTTGATGCGGCCAATGTTGAAATGGGAGACCCGCAATTCCACCGGAAAGAGGATTGGGTGACTGTCCAAACCGATCCTGCGTTGGTCAGTATTGGCATGCCGGTGTTCAACGGTGAGCGTTACCTGCGGGAGGCGATAGACAGCATCCTTAGCCAGACCTTCCGTGATTTTGAATTAATCCTATGTGACAACGCTTCAACCGATGATACGGAGAGGATTTGCCGCAGCTACGTAACCTCAACCGAGCGAGTGTTTTACTATCGTAACTCGGAAAATTTGGGGGCAGCCTTCAACTACAACAAAGTTTTTGAACTTTCAAAGGGCAAATATTTTAAATGGGCAGCTGCGGATGATGTGATGGCACCGGAATTCATAGAAGCCTGTCTGCCGGTGTTATTAAAAGATACTCAGGTAGTTTTAAGCTACCCACAGACGGTTTTGATCGATGAACATGGAAAAATAATTGGTGGTTACTGTGACAAGATGGACTTGTCTGGGGCGAGTGCTTTAGAGCGTTATAAACAGTTTCACACCCGTTTTCGTCAACGCGATAAATGTAACGCTATTTTCGGTCTGCTTCGGTCTTCGACGCTGGGTTCAACCCGTTTGATCGACCGATTTGTCTCCTCAGATATCGTATTGTTGAGTGAATTAGCCCTGCTCGGAAAAATTCATGAAGTTCAGAAGCCGCTCTTTTATAGGCGTGATCACCCGCAAATGAGTATCCGGGCATTTAAAGCTGCTGAACGAACCGCCTGGTTTGACACAAAACAGAACGGCGAAAAACAAGCCTTTGTTCAATGGCGGCTGGGGAAGGAATTTTTACGCTCTATTTGGAACACACGGCTGGGGATTAGTGAACGTTTTGGATGCAGCCTGGAAGTAATGAAATGGGTTGGTTGGCGGCGTCGGTTATTGTGGCTAGAAGGACGAAGCTGGCTGATCAACCATCTGCATGGTTTACCTGCTCCAGTCATTCGAACCCTGCGTTATTTATGGCGTTTTTTCAACCGCCAGTCCAAAGAGATGCCGTCGAGCGGGGAGGGAGTATGAAAGTCGTTATTTTGGCTGGTGGTTTGGGTTCTCGGATTGGGGACGAGACTGAAATCAAACCAAAACCCATGGTCGAAATTGGCGGGAGGCCGATCCTATGGCACATTATGAAAATGTATTCAGCCTACGGTTTCAATCAGTTTGTGATTGGATTAGGGATTAAAGGTGAAATGATCAAACGCTACATGGTGGATTATGTGGCTTTGCATTCAGATTTAACCGTTGACTTAAAAACAGGACAGGTAAACATCTTGAACGCGCCTGATCAGGATTGGATGGTGGAGTTGGTAGATACTGGGATTAAGACCCAAACCGGGGGGAGGATCAAACGCCTCGCTGGCCATCTGGCCGGTGAGACCTTCATGCTCACCTGGGGAGACAGTCTTTCAGATGTGAATTTGAATCATTTGCTCGCTTTTCACCATTCGCACGGCAAGCTGGCAACTGTTACTGCAGTCCGCCCTACTGCTCGTTATGGCACCATGGTTTTTGAGGATCACCATGTGATCGAGTTCAGTTCGCGGCCACAGCTTAACGAAGGTTGGATGAATGGAGGTTTCTTTGTGCTTGAGCCGGGTGCCCTCGATTATATCGACGACGACGGGACTGTTTGGGAGAGTGGGCCTTTAGAAAGCCTCGCTAAAGCCGGGCAGTTGATGGCGTATAAGCATGAAGGGTTTTGGTATTGCATGGATACTGCCCGAGAGAGGTATATCCTCGAAACGTTTTGGCAGTCCGGGCAGGCACCGTGGAAAGTATGGGAGGAGGGATCATGCGAATATTGATCAGCGGGCATCTCGGTTATATTGGCACAATTTTGACGCCATTTATCCAGTCGGCAGGCCATGAAGTGGTCGGGTTGGATTCAGACCTGTACCAAGGCTGCGATTTTACCTCCGACCTGCCTGAGGTCAAGTCTATTTATAAGGATATACGCGACGTTGAGGCGAAAGATGTGGAAGGTTTTGATGCCATTTTTCACCTGGCAGCCCTTTCCAATGACCCTTTAGGCAATTTAAATCCACAGCTTACGTTTGAAATAAACCACTTAGCCACGGTAAGGTTAGCTCGGGTGGCGAGAAATGCCGGGGTAAAACGATTTGTTTTTTCCTCTTCCTGCAGCAACTATGGAGCGGGGGGAGATGGTTTTTTGGATGAATCCTCGCTGTTCAACCCGGTAACACCTTATGGAGAATCAAAAGTATGGGTGGAACGAGACCTGTCCTTATTAGCAGATGATAAGTTCTCCCCGGTATATTTACGGAACGCCACTGCTTACGGTGTCTCGCCGCGAATTCGCTTTGACCTGGTTTTAAACAACCTGGTTGCCTGGGCGGTAGCGACAGGAAAAATATTTTTGAAAAGCGATGGGTCACCCTGGCGGCCGATCATCCACATAGAAGATATTGCCCGTGCATTCCTGGCGGTTATCGAAGCACCAAGGGAGGTGATTCATAACGAAGCCTTTAATGTTGGGCAAACAAGCGAAAACTATCGCATCCGGGAAATTGCAGAGATTGTTGCCGAGGTTGTGCCTGGCTGCGAGGTGTCGTTCGCGCCGGATGCTGGCCCAGACAAGCGAAATTACCGGGTGGATTGCAGCAAGATCGCATCCCGGCTGTCAGGATTCAAACCGCAATGGACGGTGAAAAGTGGGGCACTCGAACTTTATAACGTATTTAGGACGATGAATTTATCACCCGTTGATTTCGAGGGACCGCGATTCAACCGAATCGCTCACATAAAGCACCTTTTGGAAACTGGCGCACTGGATGAAACTTTGCGCTGGAAGGCGGCTGTGAAACAACAATGACGAGAGGGTTCAGATTCTGGTTTATCCCACTGGTGTTTGTTCTGGGACTGGTTGTTATTGCCAGGGCAGCGGATTTTGATACAGCCCAGGCGAATGCCCTCGAAGAAGAAATTCCAGATGATGCGATCCAAGCAGACCCTGTTATCACCATCTGGTATGGGGAAAATCAGACCTTCGGATCTCCGGGATTACCCCAGCGCCAAATGAATATCCTCGGGAACGCAGCAAACACTTCCGTATTGTCTTATCGGTTGAATAATGGCTCAACACGGATTCTTTCGATGGGGGCAGATACGCGCAGGCTCGAAAGGAATGGGGATTTTGTGATCGACCTGTTGGACAGTGAGCTGAACGATGGCAGTAATGCGGTGGTGATCATAGCGGATGGATCGAGGCAGGTGGAGCGGACGGTAATTTTCACCTATGAGCGCAGCCAATCCTGGCCGGAAACGTACAATTTAAATTGGAACAATGGTGCAGGGTTGACATCCATGGCCCAGATAGTGGATGGAAAGTGGCGCCTGACCACCAGTGGCATTCGGACTCAGGAAATTGGATACGACCGGCTTATTGCAATCGGTGATATAGGCTGGCGTGACTACGAAGTGGTTGTGCCCATTACGATCCATGCAAAGGATAACAACGGCTTTTATGAACCCAGTTTTGGCCCGGCGGTGGGCATTCTTATGCGCTGGAGCGGGCATACCGACAGACCTGTGGTTTGCACCCAACCTAAATGCGGCTGGGAACCTTTTGGAGCGATAGCCTGGTATCGTTGGTTGGATCCTCTGCAGCCAAACACGGGGGAGTTGTACCTTTTCATGAATTCAACGGCCAGCGATTATGAAGATACCGGTAAGCAACTATCGTTTGGGGTTACCTACCTGTTCAAAGTCCAGGTGGAGACGCAACCCGACGGTCGGTCGGTTTACCGGATGAGGGTTTGGCCGCAAGGTTCAATTGAGCCTGGGATCTGGGATGTGAGCGCGACCGACCAGGCAAATTACGCCACCGCCGACGACCCAACCAGTGGATCCTTATTGTTATTGGCGCATCATGTGGATGCGACTTTTGGGAATGTGAGTGTAACCCCGTTGGCCATTCCTGGGGCTTTGAATGGGGTTTCGGATGATTTCAACGCCTGCCTGATTGACCCGGAAGTGTGGACTACCGTCGATCCATTGGGTACTTCAATCTTCCAGGTGGAAGGCGGGTATGCCGGCAACGCAGGGGCGGCAATCCATATTCCAGCAGGGAGTAGACATATATTCGACCCGCCAACCCATCAGTCTGCCCGCCTGCTCCAATCTGTTGAGGACGGAGATTTCACCCTGGAAGTAAAAATCGATTCATCCCTGAACGGGAACAGTAGCCATTTTACGCCTGTGCAAGGTATTCTGGTGGAGAGCACCGACACCAACCGGTGGCTGCGAGTGGAATTCAGCTCGCAAGGCGACGGCACTCGTTTGAAAGTAATCACCCATGAACGAACCGGGTTGAGCAGCTGGTCGAACACAATCTGGCTTAATGAGGTAGTTGCCCCTGATGGCATCCAACCCATGTCCCTGCGGGTAACGCGCTACGGCAGCCGCTATCGGATCGCTTACAAAATCTTGGACAGCGCCTGGATCGATCGAATAAACCTACCCCTGCATATGGCAATTGGGAAAATCGGGATGTATGCAGGCAATGCGGCAGGTAATCCGTCCCTACAGGAGCATACGGCAGTATTCGATTATTTCCAGTTCACAGATTCTGAGTTTTTACGCCCAGATGATGTTCGGAACAACCTGGAAATTATCATAACAGGCCAGGGGGATGTAGCGGTACAGCCATTTACTGAGAGCTACGCCTGTTTCACTGCTATCGAACTAACCGCCCAACCTGCTCCAGGTTTTAGTTTCGATCGATGGATGGGAGACCTGGCAGGCTCAACTAGCCCAGCCACAATAATAATGAATGAGCCCAAGTCGGTTACAACCACTTTTACAGCCAATACTTACGATTTAACCGTACAGGTAGGGAGCAATGGGACAGTCACCATCTCACCGGAAGGACCGTATGGTTACAGTGAAGTTGTCACTTTGACTGCGTTACCCGAGGCGGGTTATGTATTTCAGAGTTGGAGCGGAAGCCTGAGCGATACTTCAAACCCGGTCATGATCGTGATGAATGACCATAAAACTGTCGGTGCCGCCTTCATTAAACGTCAATTGTTGGTGGATGTGGCGGTTGTGGGGTCTGGGGATGTAGATCGAGAGCCAGATACCGATTTTTATAATTACGGAGAGAGTTTGCGACTGGAAGCGATTCCACAACCAGATTGGTATTTTAGCGGTTGGAGTGGGGCAGCAAGTGGAGATACCAATCCGGTCACACTTCTGATTGAAGCGGATACCGAAATTACAGCCCACTTTGAACCTTTCACAAAATGGGTGTTCTTACCCGTAGTAATTCGATAATTGTCTGCGAAGAGGTGGGTGAATCCTAACCCAAACGGAGGTGCGCGGAAAAACAAACCGGTATAGGTCCAAAAAAACAATAAAAGGCAAGAATTTTTACCTGAAAAATCTTTGAGCAATTTTCACAATTGAAGCAACTCCTATGGAGGGATAAAATGAAAAAGAGTATCCAATGTATGTGGTTACTGTTATTGATTGGGGTACTGGCTATGGGCCTGCCTGGTTTATTTGGCCCATCCGTAATGGCTGAAACCGGGATCAATGAAGATCCACCACCGCCAGTACCACCCTTAACTCCAGAAATTTATGTCTGGTATGGGTATAACCAGACCTTTGGAAGTTTTGGGAATCCACAAAAACAGGTAGCAATTCTGGGACACGTAAAAAACACAACATCACTGACGTACTCCCTGAATGGAGGCGACCCAATCCCATTAACCATTGGCCCTGATCAACGCCGGTTACAAGACCCCGGTGATTTTGTGGTCGAGCTGTTCGATGGAGAACTGGGGGCTGAAAACTGGGTTGGAATTACCGCAAAGAACACAGACCCAATTTCTGGCTTGTTTTCAGAAAACAGCGTTGCCGTAAAAGTAAATTACCAACGCTCCAATCGCACTCTGTTACCCTTCCACATTACTACTTGGCCCGCTACGGGAACAATGTATTCTAGTGCAGGAACTTTACACACTGTGGCACAGGCTGTCGATGGTTATTGGGTAAAGTATGGAAACAATATACGGACAGCATTTTTAGGATACGATCGCTTATTGGCAATTGGTGATATGAGCTGGCAGGACTACGAAGTTCTCGCAGAGATCAAAACAGTCGAAATTGATCCCGTCAACTGTAATCCTAGCCTTTTCTGTGGGGAGAAAAGCGGTTCTCCAGGGGTAGGAATAGTCCTAAGGTGGCAAGGACATTCCGATTCTCCGATACCAGGAAAACAACCGATGAGCGGCTGGCTTCCACTAGGTGCGATTGGATGGTACCGCTGGTATCCCAACCCCACCGATGTACCGAATGGCTCTCTGAGGATCTATCACGATGAGTCTACATCTGTATATGCGCCAGATTCGACGATGAGGTTTGGAATATTCTATATGTACCGGATGCGGGTGGAAACGCTGCCGGATGGACGCCCACAGTATAGCCTTAAAGTATGGCCGAAGGGAACAAGTGAGCCAGGTGATTGGGATGTGGTTTCGACCGGGAAGGTAACCGATCCACGCAGTGGTTCGGTGGTGTTGTTTGCCCACCACGTAGACATTGAGGTTGGTCCTATCTCGGTTACACCCTTGGGCGAACAGCCTAAGGCGCCGATCGTTTCAGATGATTTCAACGTATGCGCGTTAGACAGCAATGTTTGGGAGTTTTACTCGCCGGTAAACCAAGATTTGGCCAGCGCAACAACCAGTGGTGCTTTTATCGGCAATGCCCAGTTGAATATTTCGGTGCCTGGTAATTTGCAAGATGACCACCACCCGAGACCGAATGCAAATAATGCGGCCAGACTACGCCAAACGGTGACCAATCAAAATTTCCAGGTTGAAGCAAAATTCGACTCAGGTGTCAATTCTCGTTATCAGATTCAAGGGATCATGATCGAAGAAACGGACCCGAATAATTTTATGCGGATAGAATTTTACAGTGACGGCAGCAACACCTATATGTATGCCGCGGGTATGCGTGGAGCTGGGTATGAAACGTTTCTCGATGATCGAATCGAAAATAATGACACCAAACCGCTCTACATGCGCGTGTACCGTAAAGGCGATCATTGGGTGTTAAGTTACTCTAATAATGGAACTACTTGGTCCACAACGGCTTCCTTCCCCCACATCATCAACGTGAATAAAATCGGATTGTATGCAGGGAACGCCTTTAAACCAAATGCCCCAGCGCATGTTGCGGTAGTGGATTACTTCTGGGACACTGCTAGCCCGATCGCACCTGAGGATGGGCGCGCCAACAGTTTAAATTTGTCCAAGGTAGGAAACGGCCAAGTGGCTAAAAATCCGGATAAATCCACTTATGCTTGCGGGGAATCGGTGGAATTGACCGCATCCAGTGATTTAGGTTGGACCTTTGCCGGTTGGAGTGGCAGCCTGACCAGCAGCGTAAACCCAGCCACGGTGGTGATGAACGGTCCAAAAAACATCACCGGGACTTTTACTGAAAATGTGTACAACCTGACGATTAATACAGCAGGCAGTGGCACGGTGAACCGATCGATTTCAGACCCATATACGCACGGTGATTCGGTTACCCTTACCGCAAATCCACAAACGGGATACCGGTTTGTGAGTTGGAGTGGGGATCTGACGGGTACTACCAATCCAGCCACGATTACGATGGATGGCAATAAAATCGTGACAGCGACCTTTGCCCCGATCGGATATGTAATTTACGTACAGGTAGATGAGGGTGGAACGATCCAGGTAAATCCGGAAAAATTGACCTACACCTTCGGAGAGCAGGTTACCCTTACCGCAATTCCTACACCAGGCTGGGGATTTTCAACCTGGGCTGGAGATATCGTAGGGACTACCAATCCAATGGTTGTCACGGTAAGCGAAGATCTGGATTTAACGGCCGTATTTATCACCAATAAGGTATTTTTACCAATGGTGATCCGTTAATCCAGGTTTTCATAAAACAGGTTGGGGTTATCAATGAACAAGAAGATAACCCCAACCACCGTGAAAAAAGGATTTCATCCTTGAATATTTCAATTGATCATAAGCCGTCTGAATCCAAGGAAGCAAATTGCCCGGTATGCCAACACACCAACGTAGCGACTTTTGTGCAAATTAATGACCAACCCGTGCATATCGGATTATTGTGGTCGAACCGCCGTGATGCACTTAATGCACCGCGAGGTGATCTTAACTTGACGATATGTAATGGCTGCGGACATGTGTTTAATAGGGCATTCGATCCTAAATTGATGGAATATGACCAGCCGTACGACAATTCCTTATTCTATTCGAAGGTTTTCCATGAGTATGCCCGACACCTCGCCCATGATTTGATCACCCGTTACGATATTAATAACAAAAACATTCTGGAAATCGGGAGTGGGCGTGGAGATTTTTTGAAACTTATGTGTGAATTGGGCAATAACCACGGAACCGGTTATGACCCTTCTTACAAACCAGAAGGAAACGGGACGCTGCTATCTCATAAAATAAGTTTTATCAAAGGTATGTATACCGAAAAGGATGCGTTAATTCAGGCTGATCTTGTGTGTTGCAGGCATACATTGGAACATCTTGCTCGGCCGGATGAGCTGCTTCATGTATTACGATCGAACTTTACCCATTCTCCAAACACCATTCTATATTTCGAAGTTCCAAATTTTGATTACACCTTAAGGAAAACCCTACTGTGGGATTTGATCTATGAACATTGTCATTATTTTACGGCGGGATCATTGCGAACACTATTTTTCCGGTGTGGTTTTGAAATCATTAGGTTGTACGAAGCGTTTGGTGGTCAATATCTGGGATTAGAATGTAGGATAGCCCCCAGAATATTAGACAAGGAAACCGATGGCCAGGTAGATTTTCATAAAGTATTCGAATTTTCACAAAAAGCCAACCAGAGAGTGCACTCCTGGGCCAAGATCCTTTCGAAAGACGAGCGTAAAGGAATTGAAGTTGTCGCGTGGGGAGCGGGTGCAAAAGGGGTTTGTTTTTTAAATATCCTTAACTTGCAAGAAAAAATTCATTATATTGTTGATTTAAACCCTCGAAAACATGGGATGTTTATCCCCGGAACAGGTCAGAAAATTGTCGCACCTAAGGCTCTTTGCAGCATCAAGCCAGGGATGGTGGTTGTGATGAACCCGTTGTACGAAAATGAAATTGTGGAATCTCTGACCAATTTACACATTAAAACGGAAATTCAACTGGCTTAAAACCGTTCAGTGAGGGGTTAAGTCTCCCTGAAATATTGATCAACTCAATTTAATGCAAAATTACACCATGATTATCCCAATTACTTTCGGATTTAGAAATACATGAAGGTCATTCTCCCTAAAACAGAGAAGGGGAATCTGATGGTGCGCAGTTTACGGGCTGGTAAGCCGGTCCTAAACTGGTTAGATAGACAGATGTCCATGATAAGTGAACAACTTATATTCAAGGCAAACAAACACGAGAATGAACTAAGACGAAAATTGGAGATTGCGGTTACATACAATATCCGTTGGATGCATCGAAACCTGCTGTCTGATATTGAATCCGATGCGATTTGCCTGATGGGGAGAGAGCCGAACACTGGGGAAGAGTTAACGGTTCAATATCTTGGTAACAGCGAATCCTTAAAGTACTTTATCCATCTCCTTTTTCAATCCGAACCGGTTGAGATAAAAAATTTGGGACGCTGCTTGACTGCCCAATTGGGAGCTGCTGGGTGTTCCCTGGCTGCAAAAAGTGATCTGGTGATCATGGAAAGACCTGTCAGATCAATTTGGAAACCTCCCTATGGGGATTGGATGTGCTCACCGCGCTGGGTGCGGATGGTCAAATCGCTGCCATGTGGGATAACAAAAGATGAAGTGAAAGCCGGATATTGGAAATACCAGCATACGAATTATTACAGGGTTGGAAAACTGGGGTTAAGCCGGAAAATCTCACGAAAGGTGGAGGATTTACGCCTTTTTTACGAAACCATGCATGTGCCCACGATGCGTGTCCGCCACGGCTCCTACGGACGCAGCGCAAAAGAAGAATATTGCTTGTCCTTAGCCCAAAAAGGATTTTTACTCTGGCTGCTTCTGCCGGACGGAACACCCATAGCCGGATCGATCAATATGGAGCAAGACGGGATGATCTACCTTGTTATGAACGGTATTCTTAATGGTGACCCTGATTGGTTGAGAAAAGGTGCCCTGGCTGCTATTTACATTCACAACCTGGATTATGCGGTCGAACAAGGGTTTCACCGGGTCGATATGGGAGAAACCACACCTATAACTTCGGATGGGGTATTTATTCATAAATCGCACTGGGGATTAACTCCAGAACGTAGTCCATGGCATATGACAGAGATATTGGTTTGGAATCCAAACTCTTCTCTATTAGGGTGGAAATGGATGGAATCCAACCGGTTAACGACAGAATTTGCGACTTATGGCGGAGAGAAAATACACCGGTTGTATCCATTTGAAAAGGCCGGATGAAATGAGCAGTGCACATTTGATCGTCGGAAAAGGGGAGAGACCTCCGTTCCTGGTGCGCGCTTACCGGCTAGGAGCACCAGTGCGGCGCTGGCTGAACCAACACCTGACCGTGATGACGGAAGAATTAATAACCATGGCCTATGAATGCGGGAATCAGAACCTTCATACAATGGGATTGCAGATTGGGAAATCCCTTCGGCGATTACATAAAACATCCCTCATTGGATTGGAATCTGACGTGGTGAGGTTGATTGGGATTGGTAAAGGTGATGGCAAGCCGTTATCCGTATTGTACTTAGGTGACGAAGTCTCGTTAAAGTTTCTAATCTACACTATGTTTGCAGACGGATCCGTTGAACGGTTTAATCTGGGGCGCTGTTTGACTACCCAAATGTTGGATGCCGCCAGCCTGTTAGCCCGGAGCAACGATCTGGTTGTCTTTGAACGTTTGGTTGGGACGAAATGGGAACCACCGTTCGGAGAATGGATATCCACACCCAGGTGGGTGCGCATGGTGATCGATATTCCCCCTGGAACAACGAAAGCTGAAATGCGTTCGTATCTCAACCAACGACAGAAGAAGAATATCAAGAAAGTATTAAATGAGGGCATTTATCCGATAATCAGTACACGCTTCGACGACCTTCAATTTTTTATTGAAAAGATGCATATTCCCACCATTCGAACCCGACATGGCGAGTATGCCGGAACTCCAGATCAAAAACATTATCTTAAATTGGCTAAAAAGGGTTTGTTATTATTCCATTGCCTGCCTGATGGTACCCGGATTGCAGGTTCTTTGAATGTATTGCGGAATAAATATTTTTACGCGGTGTTTTGTGGATTTCTAGATGGAGATCTCCAATGGTTAGAAAAAGGCGCGCTGGCTGCTGATTACTTATATATTATTGAATATGCGGTTGAAAATGGCTTTCGGAGGTTGGATTGCGGCGAGGTAATCCCGATCCTGTCGAACGGATTATACAATCATAAGAAGCGGTGGGGGTTTCACACGGAAATCAGTCCCTGGCATGTGACGGAATGGTTATTCTGGATCCCAGGTAATTCACAGAGCGCGTGGAATTGGATAAAGGAAAACCCTTTTGAGCTGCAGTACGTTTCAAGTAGTTGTAAACAGAAACTGGCGCAATACCAGGTGCAGGGTCAGATTTACATTTAACTCATGGTGGCTATTATTCGCAAATCCGAAAAGGCTCCATTTTGGGTGCGTGCTTACCGGGGAGCAGCGCCGGTACGACGATGGCTGAATAAATATATGACTTTTATGACCGATGATTTGATTTCTGCAGCCTATGAGTGCAGGAATCCGCAAGCCCACAAATTTGGGCTGTGGTTCGGGACACGGCTGCGTCGTATGCATAAAACCATGCTCAAAAGCCTGGAATCTGAAGTTGTGGGTATGAGGGGAGTGGGAAAGGATGATGGCCAGCCGCTTTCGTTATTGTACATTGGCGATGAGACCAACTTGAAATATCTCACCTTTTCGGTCTTCGCGGATGGATCTACTGAACGGGAAAATATGGGACGTTGTTATACCCGGCAGATGCTGGATGTCGCCACTGATTATGGCCGGATCTTCGATCTCGTCGTCCTCGAACGCCCAGTTGGTATGAAAACCTGGCCCACAACCGGTGAATGGTTTCGTGCTCCCCAATGGGTACGGATGGTAAAAAACCTCCAACCGGGAACTACCGACGAGCAAATCCTCGCCACTTACAGGAAACACCAGATTAAAAATATAAAACTTACTCGAAAGACCGGATTTTTCAGGAAAATCAGTCATGATGTGGAAGATTTTAAATATTTTTATGAAAGTTTGTACGTTCCATCCATGAAACTCCGACACGGCGCTTATGGAGGGTTTGTCGATTTCGAGTATTACCAGGTACTAACCCGGAAGGGGTTTTTGATGTGGATCTGCTTGCCAGATGGGATTAAGGTGGCAGGATCGATTTTTATCGAACGCCATGGTGTGCTCTATGGGGTCCTCAATGGGTTTCTAAATGGCGATCCACAATGGTTGCAAAAAGGTGCGTTGTCAGCCATTTACATTTTTACCTATGAGTACGCGGTTGAAAAATGCATTCGTTTCGTCGATGTTGGCGAGGTCATGCCGATCCTTACGAATGGTTTATACAATCATAAGAAAAGATGGGGGTTCAACCCTGAAATTAGTCCCTGGCATGTGAATGAGTGGCTGTTCTGGATTCCCAAAGCCGAATCACCGGCTTGGAACTGGTTAGAGGCGCATCCTTTTGAGTTAAGTTTGATTTCCTACCATGGGGATCAAATCAAACGGTTGGTCACGCAGAAAAGCACACAGAATTAGACACCATGCCTGGAATTTTTGGCTTTTTTGCAACAAACGAAATTAATATTGAGCAACCCCTAAAACGGATGGCAGCAGAATTGCGTCCTGAAATAGAGGGTGTCTCAGATTTATGGGTCGATCGTGCCAGCGGAGCCGGTTTAGGACGTGAGGCATTAAATTACTTCCTTTCCGAACCGCAGCCTGCCGTAGGTCGAAATGGAATCCGTTTGATTGCCCATGGCGAGGTTCGGCAGGTTGAACAAATCCGTCGAAACCTGCTGGCAGGTGGTCAGCCGGCCGAACGGGCAGGGATATGCGAGTTACTCTTGGCGAGTAACCTGAATGGGGGAATAGATACCATTGCAAACATAAATGGCAGTGTAGCTGCGGCCATCTGGAATCCTGAGACCCGAAAGCTGACCTTATTTCCGGACCGTTATGGGATGCGCCCAATTTTTTATACGTATAGGAAAGGTGTTTTTGCTTTTGCCAGCGAAATGAAAGCCTTGTTGGCCTTAGGAGCGATGAACCTTGAGTTGGATGAAGCAGCGGTGATGGAATTATTGACCCTGGATATGATCGGAGCTGACCGAACCTTTATTAAGTCCATCCGCCGTTTACCCTTCGGGAGCGTACTAACCTACCAAGATGGATTGGTTAGAGTGGATGACCGTTGGAAATTGGAGTTCAAGCTGCCGCAAGAACAGCGAACAGATGAGGATTACCTGGAGGAGTTTATCGAAATATTAAAAGATGCGGTTAGCGAACGATTGAATGATCCACGGGCTGCAATTGCTCTGAGCGGAGGTTTGGATTCTCGGTTCCTACTGGCGTTAGCAGTGGATAGAGGCTTATCCATACCCTGTGTTACCTACGGAACCAAGGGATCGCGCGACCTGACTTGGGGTAAGAAAACTGCTCGCGCGGCTGGTGTCCATTTCGAGGGGTTGGTATTAGAGGACAACTATCTCCAAAAGTTTGCTGAGCAAATGATCTCGCGAGTGGACGGTTTG
>Ga0207950_100180_pt1 | contig 24071 bp, 23 predicted proteins | sample Subbio11_8B_AprC_FD_184814 | JGI IMG/M metagenome (GOLD analysis project Ga0207950, IMG submission 184814) | Serpentinite rock and fluid subsurface biosphere microbial communities from McLaughlin Reserve, California, USA - CR11_8B_AprC (SPAdes) | ecosystem: Environmental > Terrestrial > Deep... | reverse complement strand
TTGCTGTCTTGTTCGAAGGGCAGCTCGATATTCAGGCCGACCGATAGCCCGCCGCCCACCCTTGCACCTTTGTTCCCAGCCTCCATGATTCCTGGGCCGCCTCCGGTGATAACCACCAACCCGGCCTCGGCCAGCAGGCGGGCGGTCTCGACGGTTGCCTGGTACATGGGGTCCTCGGATGGGGTGCGCGCTGAACCAAAAATGGAGACCGCTGCACCGATCCCGGCCAGGGTATCAATTCCTTCCACAAACTCAGCCTGAATGCGCAATACCCGCCAGGGGTCAGTGTCGGTAAATGCCGGCTGACCCGGCGGTCGTGACTGGAGCAGTTTTTCGTCCTCGGTTACATGGTGGGGCAGGTTGGATTTTTTTAAAGAGCGGGTCATTTTTCTCCTCTTGTTTACCGATCCCATTATACTCTCCACCACCCTCCAATTGGGTAACTTCCCTTTTCGGTCAGCGGTTTTGAAAGCAGGCCTTAGATTTAAAAAAACCTCAACCCATTCCGCAGCTAACCGAGGGGACGCTCCACGCGACAGTTTTATATTCCAAGGTTATGTACAGCTCTGGTAAAGATGCTCTTGTATAATCAGGTGTATTCTTGTACAATTTTTACAGACAAGGTGCATGTTATGCACGTTAATAAAGTTTGCTTGGCGTCGGAACTAATCACAGAAAGGAATTTTAACCCATGGACGTCATCAAGGTCAAAGCAAACTCCCGCACTGCCGCAGTAGCAGGGGCGATAGCCGGTGTGTTTCGCCAACATAAACACGCTGAAGTGCAAGCCATAGGTGCAGGTGCGGTTAACCAGGCGGTCAAAGCATTGGTACTGGCCAAAGGATACCTGGCTGAAGATGGAATCATAGTTGTTTGCATCCCGGAATTTGTGGATGTTGATATCGATGGGAAGATACGAACCGCGGTTAAATTAACCGTTGAATCCCGCTAAAAACGGAATATCACTTTTGACATTAATCGCTTGCCAAGGCAACTTCTTCGGGCGAAAAGATTACCTCTTCCTTGCCGGTTAGTTTTTCTTGTACTTTTTTCAAAATAAGATCAACTTGCCGTGGATGCATCACATAGTCCAGGTTATCTGCTGGAACGGTTAAAACTGGGCAAAGGGTAAAGTTGACCATCCAATCCTCGTAAAGATGATTGAGTTGTTCCAGGTAGGTTAGAGCGATCGAGCGTTCGTACTCGCGGTCGCGCATACTAATGCGATGAAGCAAGGTTGCGGCCGAGGCACGCAGATAAATTACCAGATCGGGGGGTGAGATGAATTCGACCACGGTTTGGTAAAGCGCCTGGTAAGTTTCGTAATCTCGCTGGTTGATGTACCTCTGTAGAAACAGGTTGTGGGCAAAAATTTTCGCATCCTCGTAAATGCTGCGGTCCTGGATGACCGAACCTGGATACTGGAAGATTTTATGATGGATTCGCAAGCGGTGAATGAGAAAAAATACTTGAGATTGAAAGCCCCAGGCAGACATATCACGGTAAAAATCGGTTAAGTAAGGGTTTTCGGTGACAGGCTCAAAAAAGGGCTGCCAGCCCAATCGTTCGCATAATAAGTTCACCAAGGTGGATTTTCCAACCCCGATGTTCCCGGCCACAGCGATAAATTTTTTCATCCTTAAACCTCCCCTTATTTGGAAAGTTTCCCAGCCAATTCCAGTTCAATAATTTCTTGAAAAACCTCAAAAGGCTGGGCGCCGATTAGAGCAATTCCATTGATGAAAAAAGTTGGCGTGGATTGCACCCCAAGTTGGAGAGCATACTGAAAGTTAGCCTCCACATCCGCTGCGTAGCGTTCTTCATCCAGGCATCGGGTAAATTGATCCAAATCCAGGCTCATTTCAGAGGCGTAAGAGAGGTAGGCCGCCCTCCCTAGCGCTTGACCGCCCGAAAAGAGCAACTCGTGAAATTCCCAAAAGCGATCCTGTTCCCTGGCGCAATTGGCCGCTTCGGCTGCCGGTGCGGCATTGGGATGGATGCTGGACAACGGAAAATCGCGGTACACCAGGCGGATTTGATCCGGGTACGCCTCTACAAGGAGCGGCCAAACTTGGGTATGCCAACTGATACAGTAGGGGCATTCGTAATCACTGAACTCAATGATCGTAATGGGTGCATTATCAGGCCCAAACGAAGGGTTGCCATCTTCGCTGACCGGGTAGCGCACCACCTGGCGCGGTGCGTCTAGGCCATCGAGGGCTTGCTGTGGGTTTTGGGGGTCAGCCCCGCCTTCCCGAGAAGTTGAATCGCCTCTTTCAGCGCGCGCTTGCAAACTTTCGACTCGTTCATTTAAGGCGATTAAGGTTTGCCCCCATACCAGGTAACCCGTACCCAGACCGAGAAAAAAGAAGATGGTTAGCAGAACTATGGTAAGCCACAGCGAGTAGCCGACACCGGGCCGCCCGGAAGGTAGATCGGTTCTATTATTGGATGCAGAAGAATCAAAAGATGAGGAATCATTAATCTCGCTCATGGCGAGATTATATCACGTGGCCTTATTGCAGGAAGCGCTCATCGGAAAGGAGAGCAGCTCTTAACCATCTTCCAGGGGTTACGGAGTTTATTAAGCTGACTCATCCTGGGCAGGCACAGAAAAACCGGAAGGTAAAAATCCGGTTTTTTTATACACTTAGAAAAGTTTTTAGGCTGGTAATATCGCCCCAGTCGGGCAGACGCTTTCGCACGCGGCGCAGTCCTGGCACTTGGCTGCATCGATTACATAAAAACCACCGATTTCCGAAATCGCCCCATCTGGGCATTCTGGTTCACACGCGCCGCACTGAATGCAATCATCGGTAATTACGTAAGCCATATGAGCTACCCTTCCTTATGGTCAACATGTACAAATTGAGAAAGATATTGAGGTAAGAATAGCATACAACCCGCCTCATCGGAGGGGTCGTTTGTCATATTTATTGGACTAAAAAAGTCATAAACCTTTATCATAGCCAGCCGGGATGAGGGTTTTCTAATCGCTGCCCGCGGTTGTTTTCCCTTGGGCAGGGCCGTTTTTGGTTATCGTGGCCCGCAAGATGAAGCGGTCGATAGCCCCGAAGCGATATTTGTAATCTTCATCACCGCGCATGAAATCGAATGCGATGCGCCCATTTTGATTCGCCCATTGCAGTAAATAGCCCAGTAATACCCACCCAGGCGAATATTCCATAAACGCGCGGTCGAAACCTGAGTTGTATACCCATAAGCGGTTGAGGTAATCAAAACTCAAATAGGCCGCGGCTTTATTCCCATCCACTTCCAAAAAAGCCAAATTCAAGCAATTTTCTTCGAAGGCGCATACAATGATTTCTCGCAGGGTGTCGCGCATGGTTTGGCTCAAGAAAGCCGATTTTTCAAGGTCTTGCTCCATCAACCGGATCAAGGCGTTAATTTCATCCTCCAACGCCGAACGATCCTGGGCAATATACCACCTCACCGATACCTCAGCCGATTCAGCCCGCCGAATCTTGCGGCGAATCTCATGGCGTTGTTTTTTGTCGATCCCAGCCAGGTAGGTTTCCCAATCGCCAGGCAGAGGGATGTACGGGGAATGCTGCAGTTTTTGGCTTTCGAAAACCAGGCCGAGATTTGTCGCGGCTTTCTGTAAGGCGCTCAGGCTGGGTGAATCTTCGAGCAGGTTGTACATATCCACGGCCTGCCAGTCAGGTAAATTGGCATTCAATAGAAAAGGCAGCAACCCATCCACAAAGGATTGTAAATCTGCCGGACGGATGACGAAATCCAGGTAGTCGGAGATTTCGATACTCCCCAAAAGGAGCAGGCAGGGACGCCCGAGGTGATCGGGGGCATGGAACAACGGGGCAACCCCGAGTAAACGTCCATCTTGGTGAGCGGTGACCAGGGCGAGTTGGGTTTCTTGCGGCCATTCTCCGCCACCGCGCGTACTCCACCAGGTTTTTAAGTATTCGTGACGTAAAAAAGGAACGCGGGAGTAGCTCTCATCGAGCAGTGCGTTCCATTCTTTGCCAAGGTTTTCTGGAAACGAGGTGTGTAATTGATATTCCATGCTTGTACCGGTGCGATTATACCCCGGATTGGCGGTCTTGGTCTGCCCGTTTTCTAGGCTGATTAGCCGGGACGATAGATCGAATCTGGTCTTGATCTGAGGGAGCTTGTGGTAGGCATGGTCATCGAAAAAGAAGGCGAAGGTAAAAAAGGTCCGTTTTTTCGGTATTCGCTCAAGGAACTTCCCTGCCTGGCAGCTTTATGGTACCGGCTCAGCCGCCACCTGCCCCAGCAGCCCCCTGCGCCGGCGGGCGGTTTTCCACCGGCTTCCGAGCAGGCTGGCGGCCAGGGAGGCAGGGATGAGCGAGCCGAGGGCAATCAGTGCGCGGTTCGCCAGCCCGGGGATGACCACGGGCTTGTCCGCCAGGGCGGCGTTTAATGTGGTGTGCGCGACCCAACCGATGTCCTGGGTAGTGATCTGACCCATCCAGCCCTGGGCCTGAATGCCGAGGATGCACTCGCGGGAGGTGGGCAGCCCGGCTGGGCACAGCACGGTGACCGTGGCACCTAGCGGGCGCACCTCCTCGCGTAACGCCAGGGAGAAATCCACCAGGAAACGCTTGGAGGCGGCGTAAGTGGCTTTGGCGGGCATCGGGGAGAAGGCTGCCAGGCTGGCGACGTTGACGATCCGGAAGGGCAGCAGTGGGTCGCGAAACGCCAGCACAGCGTGGGTCATTTCGAGCGTCCCTTCGATATTCAGGCGGATAATGGTGCGGATGTGCTGGCGACTTTGTCCGAGGAAAGGGCCTTCGTAATCGATGCCGGCCACGTTGAGGAGTCCCCAAAAGCGCAGCCGCTCGTTCTGGATACGCGCGAAGAGGTCGGTGCGCGAGTAGGGGTCTGTCAGGTCGCACGGCTGGGTGAGGACGCTCACCCCGTAACTGCCGCGCAGGCCGGTCGCCAGGGTTTCGAGTGGCGCGGAGGTGAGGTCGGTGAGGAACAGGTTCCAGCCGCGGCTTGCGCACTCGACTGCGAAAGCTTTGCCCAATCCGCCTGCCGCCCCGGTGATCATCACCAGGCTCCTGGTGGCAGGGATGATGTCAACTTTTGCCATGATGGACCCCCTCTGCCAACCCGGTCATTTGCTCCGAAAGCGCCCAAAGCCGGCTTGCTGCTAGAAAATCTTGGGCGAGGCGGCTGGGTGATTTTGGCCGTCCGTGTTTCCAGTAACAAGCAGATGCGGTTTGCAGCGACGGCTCGGTGAGCAGGTAGACGATCCCCTCGGCAGATTGTTCGGCCGAGATACCCCCGGTGCGGCGCAGCTTCCAGACCCAGTTGGCGAAGGCAGGGGTTCCTTTGAAGCCGATATCAGTTCGCACCAGGCCGGGGTCAGCGGCGAAGGCGCGCACCGGAAATTGGGTGCCCATCCGGCGGTCAAGCTCCATCGTAAACAATACGTTGGCCAGCTTGGTGCTGCCATAAGCACGCAGCCCGTTGTAATGGCGGCGATGTTGGATATCGTCCCAATTGAGGCGGGCCCCGTAGTGCGAGGCAGAACTAACCGTGACGACCCGGCTCCACAGAGCCGCTTGCAGAAATGGCAGCAGCCGGTAAGTCAGAAGGAAGGGAGCCAGGTGGTTAACCGCCCATTGGGTTTCGAATCCATCAGGGGTGAAGGCCAGCCAGTAGGTAAAGGTGCCCGCGTTATTGAGCAGCCCGTTCAGGGCTGTCTGACCTTGTGCGGTCAGCCGGTTGCCAACCTGTTCTGCCAGGTGGCGGACGTCGCTCTGCCTGCTCAGGTCAGCCAGAAGGTAGTCGACTTGGGCATGGGGGTATTTCTTGCCCAGTTGGATTTCCATTTCGCGGCAGCGCTCCGCTGAGCGCCCCACCCCAAGGATGCTGGCGCCGCGGCGGGCGAGGATTTCGGCGGCTGCCAGGCCGATGCCGGAGGTTGCACCGGTGACAAGGTAGGTTTGTTGGGCTAAATCGGTTTGCATCGTTACCATCCATAATAATCGGTGTGATCGGATCTTGCCCTTTTTCTATACCATCGGATGGGTTGGAGGCGCATCCGCCGAAGGGTGGATTGGAGGGTGGACTCGGGGTGGAGGAGCAGATTATGAGCCGAGCAGGCCGAGTTCGCGGGCGATATTGAGCGCCTGGACACGGGTTTGCGCGCCTAGTTTACCGTACAGGTGGTTGATGTGGGTCTTGACGGTGCTGGGGGCGATGTGCAGTTTCGTGGCGATTTCCTGATTGGAAAGGCCTTGGTCAACCAAGAGCAGCACCTCGAGTTCGCGCATGCTGAGAGGTTCGACCAGTTTGTGGGGTGGTGAGGCTCTCCCCGCTTGGGGCGCTGAGTTGAGCTGTTGACGGACCGACTCGGGAAGGATTTTCTCGGTGCGCAGCCAGTACAGCAGCAATCCGACCAGGATGATCAGGATGGGTGACATGACTTGGATGAATACGCCGCCGGCGATCGCGCCAAAGATGGCAAAGAAGGTGAGCCCGGCAAGGGACAATCCCCAACCTATCAGGTTGATCGTTGGATGCCAGGTTTGCTCGCGGCAGGCGAGCACCAGGCCAAATCCAATCCCACTCACCAACATCAGCCAGGCGAATGCCCAGGCGTTCCAGTCACCGGTGAGCACATTGAGCAGGAAGATCACCCCAAAGGTGGTCAACAGTACGGCTGGGATGTACAGGATCGATGCCCAGTTCCATTTCGACCGGGCAGCGAAAACCGCGATATAAAAGAGTCCCCCGAGCAGCAGGAACACAAGCGGCAGAGCCACGTTCTGGCTGCTGTCCAGAAAGAAATTCAAGACGAGAAGCGCGATTCCAATACCAACCAGCACGAAGCTGGTATTGCGGATGGGCTTGCTAATCATAGGAACAGGATCCTCCCCTTGGATCGGAAGGGTGTTAATCTCACTGCTAAAGTTGCAATGCAATCATTATACAGGCATTGTGAACAAGGGATTAGGCGGGCGCTTTCCATGCGGCTGCTCGTTGGTACGAATTTCCTGCGGGGCGTAGAAATCTGTGGCACAACGATTAGTCCATCTTCCTCAGTTGAGCCGGAGATCGAAAAATTTCGAGAACCTGCCGGTCTCGCCCCGTGCATCCAGCTTTCTTCAAAAGGACAGGATCGCCCTCATTTTTCTTCTCGAGTTCGTCACTCCATAACAGCCGGCTTGTTACGGTCCTTGCACAAGTGAGCAGATTCCCTGTCACGATGCGATCCAAAGGTTCATTTCTTGTTCTACTTCGCTTTGGCTTCCGCCTGCTCCAGGTTCTCCTTCACCCGAAACACAACGATCTCCCGGATCAACTCATAGGGAATGGGTCGATCCAATCGGAATTGGACCGAACCTTTCGCCCCTGGATAGGCTGACAATTCATTTTTGAACTTTTCGATCCCCGATGGGGCAGGATAAAAACCGATATGTTTCTTGTACGCAGAAAAATGCACCAGGTTTCCTTTCAGGGTAAAGGTGGGAATCCCGTAATTGATCGTTTCCTGGGCATCGGGCGCAGCCTCTCGAATGACCGCCCGAATCTTTTTCAAAATCAACTGGACGTCTTCTGGGTATCTTGCGATGAACTCATCGATCGTTGTAGAGGTCGGATGACCCATGTTTAATTTCCCTGCAGACGGTAACCATAACCGCGTACGGTAAGGATGTGCCGTGGTTCATCGGGCTGAGGCTCGATTTTTTTGCGCAGCAGCCAGATGTAGCGGCGCACTGCCGCGGCATTTTCCTGGCGGTAGGCGCCCCACACTTCGCGCACCAGGTCTGCCTCCGATACTGCATTGCCCTGGCGGCGTACCAGCACCTCCAGCAACCGAAATTCGGTAGGGGTCAGGTTCACGGTTACGCCGGCCAACCGTACTTCCCGGCGGTCCAGATCGACCTGCAACTCGCCGAGGGTGAAAAGGTTGTGATTTTCACTCTGGTTTTGACGGGCACGGTTAAGTACAGCCTGGATACGGGCGGTTAACTCTGCAAAACTGAACGGCTTGGTCATGTAGTCATCTACTCCCAACCGAAAGCCGCGCAATTTGTCGGACTCGGAACTTTTGGCTGTCAGTAAGATGATGGGGATATCCGAAAGTTCTCGAAGCCGGGCGGTCACCTCCCAACCATCCATCCCGGGCATCATCACATCCAAAACGACCAGGTTAGGGCGCTCACGGTACGCCTGGCGCAAGGCCTCATTGCCATTGGCGGCTGCTACAACCTGGTATTTTTCTTCACGTAAGTAGTCTTGCAAAAAACGCAGCAGTGTCGGATCATCATCAACTACGAGTATCTTGGTCATTGCATAGTCCCTCCCTCACCCTTGCTGCTCGCAACGATTCAATCGCCTTCTTCGATCTGTTGCAGCCAGCAGATAAAGCTGGCCCCGCCGTCGGGTTGGTTTTCCGCCTTCACCTCACCTTGCATGGCCTCCATTAAACGGCGAACGATATACAATCCTAGCCCGTGCCCATAAACGGTTTGGTTGTCGGTTGTATTGGAACGATAAAATCGCTCAAACAGGAAAGGCAAGATATCCATCGCCAACCCAGGTCCGCTGTCCGATACTCGCATCCAAACCCGCTGCCCTTGAACCCCAGCGGTGACGCTGACCGGACCATCGGGGGCGTACTTGAAAGCGTTATCCAAAAGATGGAACAAGACACTGGTTAACGCTTTTTCGTCGGCCAGCACGAGCGGCACATCCACCGGAATCTGCCAGGAAACCTGTGCTGCGCCAGGCAGATGGGCCACCTGGTTTTTCAGGATGCGGACAATGCTCTGCAGGGAAATGGGGGTAGGGTAAAGCGGCAAACGCCCGGCATCCAGAGCGGAGATATCGAGAATGGTTTCGACAAAACGGGTCAGACGCTCGATTTCTGCCTGAACCAGATAGAGGATTTGGCTGCTTCGCCCTGAAAGCGGCCGGGTACTGCGCATTAAAAGCTCTATTCCGCTTTTGATATTGGTCAGAGGCGCGCGGAGTTCATGGGAAACCAGCGAAACAAAATCGGATTTCAACTGGTCTAGCTGCATCAAGGCCTGGTTTTGTGCCTCCAGCCGGGCATAAGCGGCGCTTAAATCGGCTGTTTTTTCCCCCACCCGTTGTTCCAATTCGGTATTCAGACGTTCCAATTCGGAATGATCGGAGGCAATTTGTTCGTACGCCATTTGTAAAGCGGCCTGCTGCGATTTCTGCAGGCTCAAATCGTGAGCTGTGCCTGCCAGGGCCAGGCGGTCTCTACCGTATGGCAGAACCGGTCGCAGGGACAGAAAAATAGGAAGCGAGCTGCCGTCTTTACGGCGAAGGACGGTCTCACCTGACCAGCCGGCTTCCTTGCCGGCCTGTTGGGGTGGGTGTTGACCAAGCTGGATCAGGCTGCCGCCTGCTTCTGGCGGATCGAGCAGGGTATCCAACGGATGTCCGAGCAAATCACCAGCCTGATCGTATCCAGATGCCTGGATGAATGCCGGGTTGACCAGGCTGAAACGCCCGCGTCCATCGCAGACAAAAGCCGGTTCGGCAACACTGTTCACCAGGTTGGCGTATTGCTCAAACTCAACTTCACCGGTTAAAATACCCTGTCTGCCGATCAGCCCTAAGCCCAGGATGAGCGTCACCCACAAAACCAGCGGGTCGAATTCGCCGCTTATTTGCCAATCGAGGATGACGAACCAGCCCAAAAGCAGCGCTGAAAGCAAGGGCAGCAAGGATTGCATCCGCACCAGTCCACGACCCGCCAATTGCGCAAATCGTTTTCCGATAGGCAAGCCCAGGCCGGTTTGTGAAAGTATCCCCGTTGCTATTAATAGATTGCCCAGCACCCAGCCAAAGTCCGCTGGACCACCAGGTTGATAAGACTCCTGAGTAAGGAAAGATGTGTACATCCAGTCGCTGAAGGTGTAGGCCAGGACGGCGGCTGTGATCCAGCTAAAGGGTTCGCGATTACGGGTTGGATCGGAAAACAAGAATAAGTTGATCAACACAAACAACAATGCCAGATTAGCGAGTGGGTAAGCCATCGCCAGTGGGTTACCACTGCCGGGTTCCCGTACTAACCAGGGTTGGATGATCAAAAGGTAAGTCATCGCCAGAACAGCGATGGATGTTAGCAAGGCATCCAACAGGATGCGGATGCGCCCAGGGCTCTGGCGAACCGGCCGTGGGAAGAGTAATAAGCCGGTGGCCAAGGATAGCATACCGAGCAGAAAGAGGATATCGAGCGGGTTGAGTTGATAAAGATAGCCGGGATGAACCATTAGAGTGATCATTCGAAGCAAATCGCTGGCTGAAAGCAATCCCAACCCGGCTGCCATCCAAACCCAGGCTGGTCGGACGAGCGAGTTGCTTTGCTGGGCTGCCCAGACAGCAAGAAATGCAGCCATTAACGAGGTGACCAGGACGGCCAAATTGCCGATCCAGTAACGCTCCCAGGGATCTTCTCGTCCCCAGAGCAACCAGGCCAGGTAAAGCACCAAGAAAAAGGCTCCTGCTGTAAACATCATCCGGTGCTCGCTGCGTTCGTTGGTTAATTGGGCGGCGGTCATGGTCTCATTTTAGCAATGCCTTCCAGGACGTGCAAGCGGAATCCTGAGCAGCCTGAAATCTAAGTTGCGATTTTTAAACCTGGTCCTATTCATTTATCTTGTCTGCCTGCCCTTTTTGGTGGTTCTCTGAGAGTTGGCGTGGTGGGTATCTCCTCTTCCATGGCAAATCCCAATGAGCCTTTTTGGCTATTAGGGATAAATAATGGTGGTAAAATAAAAGGGGAATTTTGGATCTATTTATACACAGGAGGGCGACCAATCGATGAAAACATCCATTTTGCAGCAGCAGCTGTCGCATGGTTTGGGAGTTGTGTCGCGAGCCGTATCGCCGCGCAGCACGTTGCCTGTCCTGGGAAACATCCTGGTAGCAACCGATGGGAATCGTTTACGGCTTTCAGCCACCAACCTGGAATTGGGTATTACTTGTTGGATACCGGCAAAAATTACCGAAGAAGGCGCGGTTACCGTTCCAGCCCGGACCTACACCGACCTGATCAATGCGCTGCCAAACGATTCGGTCGACCTCCGTTTAAATACGCGCACCCAAACCTTAAACGTCCATTGCGGCACCAATATAACCGACATTAAAGGGATCGATGCCCAGGAATTTCCGCCAATGCCGGTTCCCGATCTTTCTGAAGGGGTGAGTCTGAACGTTGCAGATTTTAAGGAAATGATCCAACAGGTCGCCTTTGCAGCCTCGGTGGATGAGGCTCGTCCGGTCTTACAGGGCGTGTTAATGACGATTCGTGAAAACGAAGTCACCCTGGCCGCCACGGATGGGTTCCGAATTTCGGTTCGAAAAGCCAGGCTGGCCAATCCGGTTGACCAGGAAGTCTCGGTCATTATTCCAGCCCGCGCTTTGAGCGAACTAGCCCGGATCGCCACGGATGGCGAACAAACCGTAACGATGAATATTCCACCTGGCCGGGGGCAAGTCATCTTTCATCTCAGGGATGCCGAATTGGTTTCGCAGTTGATCGAAGGCAATTTCCCCGATTACAAAGTGATCATTCCACGCTCATCCAAAACGCACACCGTTATTTCGACCGCAAGTTTACTCAAGGCCTGCAAACAGGCCGAAATCATCGCCCGCGAAGGCAACAATGTCGTCCGGCTCAATATTCAGGCCCAAGGCGATGTGCCCGGGGTGGTAGAAATTTCTGCCCAATCTGAGGAAACCGGGGCCAGCGAAATTAAAGTGGATGCCAATGTGGATGGGCCAGGGTTGCTGATCGCCTTTAATGTGCGCTTCTTGCGTGAAGTATTGGAAGTGGTCAAATCGCCGTCTGTTGCCTTAGAAACCAACCAGAACAATACCCCCGCTACCCTCAAACCTATCGGCGACGACGATTTTGTCCATGTGATCATGCCGATGCATTTGGGATAAGAACCCTTGGCTTTTACCCCCACCCACACCGACCGTTTGGTTAATGTGATCCTGGCGCTCGGCCAGTACCCGATTCTGAACGGGCGCATCCGCCAACAGATGCGCCGCGAGTTGTTTCGGCGCGAAATTATACAACCCGGGGATTTCGAACGCGAAGTACGCCGTTTGGCTATTCTTTCCCAAGAACGGGAGGGTTTGCGTGATCCGCTTGGCGAAGAGCCGACCGATGTGTGGGAAATGCGGATGGCGCGTATTCGCGACCAACTCACCGATCTAAAATTCAGCCAGCATCTTACCCTGGAGGGGTTGGAGAAGATCATCGGAGAGGTGCTCAGCGAGCGTGGGATCGATGTGGTGGGGTTGATGCTTTCGCTTAACCCCGAAACCGCTCCGCTCGACCTGGTATTTGAGCAGGCGATGACCATCGAACGCTTGCCGCCCGAAGAGCGCGGGTTATACGAAGCCCGCCTGCAGGAAACCAAAGTGGTTCTGATCCGAGCCCTGATTAGTGACCAATTACGGTATATCAACGTAGCCAAGCGCTGGTTCACCATTTCCGATCTGCACCAGATTCGCCGCCATAAGATTGGCCCAGGCAGGATAGGCGGCAAAGCTGCTGGTATGCTCCTGGCCCACCGCATTCTTAACCAAGTCACCACCTTTACCAAAGAGTTCTGCCTGGTAACTCCCGAGTCGTACTTCATCGGCGCGGATGTGTTTTACATGTTCATGTCGATCAATAACCTGTTCCATTGGAACGACCAGAAATATAAATCCGAAACCGAAATGCGGGCCGATTACCCCTCGATTCAAAGAGATTTTATGGAGGGTCAGTTTCGCCCGGATATTGCTCAACGGCTGGAAGCCTTGCTCGGGCCGGTTGGAAAACAACCATTAATTGTGCGCTCCTCCAGTCTGTTGGAGGATAATTTTGGAACCGCCTTTGCCGGAAAATACGAAAGCATTTTTTTACCGAACCAAGGCACAACCCAAGAAAACCTGCGCGCACTCACCAGCGCAATCGCCCGCATCTATGGATCGACCCTCAATCCGAATGCGCTCCTCTACCGGCGCAGCCGCGGTTTGCAAGATTACGATGAACGTATGGCAGTATTAATCCAGGCCGTACAAGGGGAAAAGGTCGGGCGTTATTTTTTACCCCAAGGGGCCGGAGTTGCCTTCAGCCGCAATCTGTACCGTTGGGCGCCGCAGATTCGGCGGGAAGAGGGCTTTGTCCGCCTGGTTTGGGGGCTTGGAACGCGGGCAGTTGACCGGGTTGGCAACGATTTTCCGCGCCTGATCGCCCTCAGCCACCCGCTGCTGCGACCCTCCAGCGATCCAAAATTGATCCGGCGTTATTCCCAACAGTACGTAGACTTGCTCGACCTGGAAGAAAACACCTTCAGGTCCTTGCCAGTTTCCAAAGTCTTGTTTGCTGAGTACAAACCGTTGCGCTACCTGGTTCAGGTGGAGGAAGATGGGTTTTTCTCCTCCTTGCACTCGCGCTTTTTTGGGGATGATACCAACCGCCTTGTGCTGACCTATGATGAAATGCTGCGCCGCACCACTTTTGCCGAACGGATGCGTGAAATTCTACGACAGCTTGAACAAAATTACGAAGCCCCGGTTGATTTGGAATTCACTCTTGAAATCATTAATGGCGAAAACAGGCAACCTCAGTTATGTTTGACCATCCTGCAATGCCGGCCTCAAAGCCAGTTACAGGTCACTGCGGCGGCGGCCTTGCCCGACCAAATAGCTGCCGAAGATACCATCTTTCAAACCCGGTTTGTGGTTCCCGAAGGATATATTGAGTCCATTGATTACTTCCTTTTCGTTAACCCGGACCGGTATTTAAGCCTGCCCTCAATGAATTTGCGATTCGATGTTGCCCGCGCAATTGGGCGTTTGAATGCTGCATTGGAACACGAAAAGTTTGTTTGTGTAGGTCCGGGACGTTGGGGAAGCTCCAACCCGGATCTGGGTGTACCGATCGACTATGGCGATATCTATCATGCCAAAGCATTGGTCGAGGTAGCCGGACAGGGATACGGTCTGCCGCCGGAACCTTCGCTGGGCACCCATTTCTTCCAAGACTTGCTCGAAGCGCAGATCTATCCATTGGCAATCTATCTGGATGATTCCACCAATACCTTCAACCGTGATTTTTTCTACAACACCCCAGACAGGCTTCAAGAGTGGATCAGCATCGCGCCTGAACTGGAGGGCAGCCTGCGCCTGATTCGGGTAACCGACTTCCGGCCTGGTCACCATGCCAGGATCGTCATGAGCGACGAAAAAGGGGTTGCTATTTCTTTCTTGGCAGCCGACGAATTTAATAACGTTTAGTTCCGTCTTTGGGGTTGCAGGATAGGTGTTATTCCTGCGTGGATGAGTTCACCAGCCGGCAGCGTGCTCGCCGGGCCTAGAAATGATGGAATATCCGACCTGGCAGGATCTCCAGGGCAATGAGCCTAAAAGTGAATAGACCCGATTAATGACACCGGAGCTGGTTATGGGTATCTGCTTGAATCGAACACTCCCCTCTCGGCCTTTACAAAGACCATTGCGATACATATAAAAATAGAACATAAATTCTATTAAATGGATTTAACAACCGGACGATGGTAGTATTCCATTAACTGGGGAAAAGGTTTGCTCTAGTATCCATAAATAACCTGACCCTGACCTTTGGCTTACATAAAAAGCAAAGAATCGGCGCTATTAATTTAATATCAGCATACTACGAGTGAACGAACGCGCGCCTAGGGTCATCAATATCGCGGCTGCAATCCACAGCACCAGGCCTGTCAGCAGTCCGACCGCAACGGTCAGGTACACCACCCCACTCACCTGCCCGATGATCAGGGCCAGGACCACAATAACCAGGGATCCGCTCAACTGATAAGCGCCCATAAATGTTTTGGTTTTGGCGGAAATAATAACCGATGCCCCGATACCCAAGGCTGAAAGCGCTGGCGCAACCCAAAACATTAAAGGCCACCAGGTTGGGATGGGAAACCAAATTCGACCCATGAAGGAATAACCGACCGTATTGACGACCAGCGTATAGACGGCGAAACTTAGCCAGGTAAGCAACACCGATGGGACGAAGGCCGCCAATACTTTACCAAGAAACAGGTCGCGGTCGCTGGTGGGGGTATATAACAACGCTTCTATGGTCTTCCGCTCGCGCTCACCTGCAAAGGATTCGGCCGCGATAATGGTCGAACACATCAAAGGCAGGATTAAAAGGAACGGAGCCAGGAAAAACCCAATCATGATCACCACCATCTGCTGGCTCACATCCAACCCGACCAGGTGCTGTGACATCGAAGGCGGCAAACCTTCAATAAACATGACCAGGTCTGGGTCGGCGGCCATTTCACCGGCGAGCTGTGGGTTACTTGGGAGCAGAAGAATCACCAAAGGGAAGGCCACTACAAAAATCAATGGAAGGATCACCATCGCCGCCCAGGCGGAGGTATTCTGGCGGACTTCCAAAAGGTCTTTGCTTGCGATAGCGACAATATGTTCCAAGTTCATGCTTCTCCTCCATTTACCCGGTTTTGCAGGGCGAAATAGACTTCTTCAAGTGAAACCTCGTGGGGCTGCAGACGAAGCAGCCGACCCCCCATGCCCAGCACGCGTTCGGCAATAAGCGGCACCACAGCTTCATCAAGGACACGGATGCGATAGCGGTCATTCGACTCAACAACGACCTCTACGACACCGGGCAGCACGGTGAGTGCTTCGACTAATCCGGCGGGCGGCGTACCCCACAATTCGACATCTAACCACAGGCCGGGCAGCACTTGCTGACGCAGTTCTGCTAGTGAGCCGATTGCCAGCAAATGCCCATGACCGAGGATGGCGATTCGATCGCACAGGCGTTGGGCTTCGCTGAGAATATGGGTGCATAAAACCACGGTATGCCCATCCTGGCGGCCGATGGATGCAATTAAATCGCGAACTTGGGCGGAAGCCTCTGGATCGAGCGCCGAAGTCGGTTCATCGAGGAAAATCAGAGCCGGTTTTTGCAGCAAGGCACGTGCCAGGGCAAGGCGCTGTTTCATGCCCTTACTATAATTCGCGACTTTCTCGTCCGCGCGCTGGGTTAACCCAAAGAAATCCAGCAGCTCGGCGATCCGTTTATTCCGGAGGTTGGGAGGCATCCCAACCAGGATCGAAAAGAAGTTAAGGTTTTGATGGGCTGTCAAACGCTCATAAAGGGCCGGGGTTTCAGTCAGAACCCCGCTTCGTTGGCGCACCTGTTCTCCTTGAGTTACTGGATCGAATCCAAGGACACGCATGTGCCCGGACAATGGCTTTAACAGGCCATTTAAGAGACGGACGGCGGTGGTTTTCCCGGCCCCGTTCGGACCGAGCAAACCGAATATTTCGCCAGCCCGCGCCTCTAAAGTTAAATTCTCCAAGGCGAGGCGCTTGCCATAAGCGTGGGACAAATTTTCAATCGTGAGGATGGGTTGCATAGATATCTCCTGAAATGTTTCACGTGAAACAATCTGAGTTACGGTTATTGGTATGTTTCACGTGAAACATTCCGAAGCAGGCCTGGTCTTATCCTTTTTTCATTTGGGCATCGATCATGGCGAGGATTTCATCCGCCTGCAGCCCCATGGCTGTTGCTTTGTATAAATATTGGCGGGTTAATCCTTCCAGGGCAATAGATCGAAGTTGGATGATTTTTTCCTCATCGGGCGGCTCCCAGATATAGGTGCCCCGGCCATGTTGGGTGGAAAGTAGTCCCATTTTATCCAGCAGCCGGTAGGCACGGGCCACAGTGTTGAAATTGACCCGCAAATCAGCAGCCAGCTGGCGCACGGTAGGAAGCTGGTCGCCAGGAAGGAGCTGCCCGCCTAAAACCATGTTCTGGATTTGCTCCACAAGTTGCATAAAAATGGGGACTTCGGAACGGAAATCGATTTCTAGATCAAGGATTGGCATGTATCCAGCCTGCAGGGTAGCGGGGTAACGAATTGTACAATTGTATAATTGTATTATTGTATATATTATATGGGTATCGAAGGTTGTGTCAAGGGTTTTTGGGAGTAATTTGATTTTTGTCAATTAATTCTTCGGAAAATAGATTAAAATAGGATGAGTGCTCAAAAAATTTGCGAACCTCCCTTATTTGAAAATTCCGCTCTTCCTCGGCCTGGGTGCCTTGCTGGTCATCCTGGCGGCTGGGATGTATACGACCAATTTTCTGGTTTACCTGGGCAACGACCCGACCACCTGCAATAACTGCCATGTGATGGATGCCGCTTATGAGGGCTGGTACCACGCCGGTCACCAGGCCTGGGCGACCTGCAATGACTGTCACACGCCTCACGCGCTCATTCCGAAATATTACGTCAAGATGGTCTCCGGGGCCAATCATGTTTTCCACTTCACCCTGGGTAGTATTCCGGAGCCCATCCGCGCAAAAGAATCCAGCCGAAAAGTGATCCAGGATAACTGCATCTATTGCCACAGCCAAACCGTATCCGAAATTTCGGATGGCATGCCGGATGCGGAGCGCTACTGCTTCGAGTGCCACCGTTCGGTCGCCCACGGCGAGCGCGGCATTTCGATTTTGCCATATCAGGATAGGGGTATTTACGATCCCCGCTCCCAAACGCTTCAGGAGGAGTAATTGATGAAAAACCCCAAAATTGTCCCGATTGCGCTCAGTGTGATTATCGTGATCCTGGCGGGTACCGTAGTCGCGCTGATGCTCTTTATGAAGAACCAGCCAATCCAAACGCGGGGTGTGCCGGCAATCGTCGAGGTGGCGGCCATGGAGCCCGACAGCGCCGTCTGGGGTGTCAATTTCCCTAACCAGTACACTACCTTTTTACAAACAGAGACCAATAACGCCCGGACGCCTTTCGGCGGCTCAGAACCGTTCCAAAGGCTGGATGTGTACCCCAATTTGCGAACCTTGTTCGCTGGTATGGCGTTCAGCAAGGATTATAAAGAAGACCGCGGCCACCGCTGGTCGTTGATCGATGTACGGGAGACTGAACGGATCGGTGAAACCACACCCGGCACATGCTATTCCTGCAAAACCGCCAACAACCCGATGTTGTGGGCTGAAATGGGCGCGGCCGAATACGCCCGCACACCTTTTAAAGAACTAGGCGCACATATCGATCAGCCGGTCGGTTGTGCCAACTGCCACGAGGTCGGTACCATGCGCCTGGTGGTCACCAACCCGGCTCTGGAAGTGGCTTTAGAGGCGCAGGGCAAAGACTGGACGACTTTCACCCGCCAGGAGATGCGCAGTGTGGTGTGTGCCAACTGCCACGTCGAGTATTACTTTGCCGGTGATGGCAAACTGCTGGTCTTTCCCTGGGCAAATGGGACCTCCGTTGAGGCGATCGAAAAATTTTATGACGACCTGGGTTTCGCGGATTGGACTCACGCCGAAAGCGGCGCGTCCATGATCAAGATGCAGCATCCTGAATACGAACTGTATAGCGCCGGGAGCACCCATTTTACCGCTGGCGTTGCCTGCGCGGACTGTCATATGCCCTACACCCGCGACGGGGCGGTTAAATTTTCCACCCACAACGCCCAGAGTCCACTGCTTAACCCGGCTGCCTCGTGCGGCGCCTGCCATACCGATGTGAATCGCATGGTCGGGCGGGTGACGCTTATTCAAAACCAGGTGGCGACGACCATGGTTGCGGCTGAAGAGGCCATCATCGCGGCCATTCAGGCTATCGCAGCCGCGGCCGCCGATCCTAACGTGGATATCGGCTTACTCGAAGAATCTCGCCAGTTGCACCGCGCGGCGCAGCTACGCTGGGATTTTATTTCCGCCGAGAACAGTATGGGATTTCACAATCCGCAAGAAACCCTGCGCATCCTGGCCGCTTCAACCGATATGGCCCGCCAGGCACAGCTCAAAGCTGTCCTGGCACTCAAACCCCAGGCCGGGCCGTAACTGAATCCCGGTGGGGTTGATCACCGATCCTCCCTTGCGGGCAAATGGCGAAACCGGGGCCGGTGCTGGCGGGTATTTCCCACCGCTGGCAGGGTTTAACTCGACGGCAAGTCCATGACTGGGCAGCTTGTAGCGGATCGATGCGCGTGCCACAGACGCTCTGCGTGATCGGGATGGTCTACCGCATGCGAAGTTTTACCCACGGCATACGATGAAAATCCTCCCGCCAACCAGGCAAGGTTCAAGACCCAATCGAACACTCTTTTCGGAGGTGACCCATGGATGAATCTAAACAAGGCCGCTATCGCGATATTGCGGTAGTCGCTGAGGCACGTACGATCGAAAAATGGCGTAAGCAAGTCTTGGCCGGGCAGCCGGAGACCGGACAGGTGTTCGCTTTTATGAGCGACGAGGGCAAATATATGCCTGGTGGTGAGGGCACCGCTCCGACACCGCTGACTTATTTTGTCTCTGGCATGGCCCTTTGACTGATCTCACACCTGTCGCAGGTTGCGACCAAACGAAGACTGAAAATCCGCGATGAGCGGGTTAAGGTAACCGGCCATTTTCACGAGCAAGGATCTGTGCTGCGCGGCGACGCCGAAGGTTTTTGCGATGGCTTCGAGGTGGAAATTGAGCTTGAATCGGACGAGCCACAGGAAAGTATGATCGAGTTGATCCGCCAGGCTCGCCAGATGTGCTTCACCGAAAAAGCGCTGATTAGCAGCACACCGGTCAACGTTACCCAGCGGGTAAATGGACGGGTATTTACCATCTAAATTTTCAGCGGCAGGGGATGCATTCCGTCCGTAGCCCTTTCCCGCGAACCCATTTCCTTCTTGACAGGCTCGTTCCTATATCGTAAAATAACGATATAGGAAATCGAAGATGGCCAAAGCAAAACAGATCAACATTAACAGCGATAAAGCCTGCCTGGCGAAGATGCTCAAAGCGTTGGGCAACCCGGTACGTTTTAAGATTGTCGAATTACTTGCCGAAAAGCATATGTGCATGACCTACGAGATCGTCCTGGCTACCCCCCTAGCGCAATCGACGGTCAGCCAGCACCTAAAGGTATTACGCGAAGCCGGCTTGATCGAAGGCGAAATCGATGGTCCCGCAACCTGTTACTGCCTTAACCCGCTGGCAATTGGCTGGTTAAAGGACCAAATCGGGGCCTGGTTGCCCGATTGCTGTGCTGGTAAACCGGTATTCGTTTCCGTTCAGAAAAAGGAATGCTGCTAGCGGGTACAGCACCCATTTTTTTTTAGCAACCATAATCGTATATTTACGATATAAAAGGAGATTAATCCATGTGTAGGTCCTCATCTTCTTCACAATACTTCGAGCAGGTTGCCGGGCGGTGGGATTCCCTGCGCAAGGGTTATTTTAGCGAATCGGTGCGCGAGGTAGCGATCGCCAAGGCATATTTACGCCCGCAGATGGTGGTGGCTGATGTGGGCAGCGGTACCGGTTTTATGGCTGCCGGGTTGGCCCCTTGGGTGCGCCAGGTGCACGTCATCGATGCCTCAGCATCTATGCTGGAAGCAGCCCGGCGCAACCTGGTTGGTTTCACCAACATTATTTTCCATGTATCCGATGGTTTATCCCTGCGGCTGCCGGAGAACAGCCTGGATGCGGTCTTCGCCAATATGTATTTGCACCACTGCCCCGATCCGCTGGCAGCCATTCGTGAGATGGTACGCATCTTGCGCCCAGGCGGGCGCTTGATCATTACCGATATGGATGCCCACGATCAGGTCTGGCTCAAAGAGGAAATGGCCGATGAATGGCTGGGGTTCGAACGCGACCCATTGCGGAACTGGTTCTTGAAGGCTGGGTTGGTCAACCGGATCGTTGATGGGAGCGGGCAGTCGTGCGTAGCCAGGTCTGAACATCCAGGTGTGCGGGGTGAAGCCAGCCGCGAAGCCAGAATCAGTGTCTTTGTGGCTGTGGGGAGCAAAGCTTTGCAAGATATCCATGAAACGGTAAAGAAAAGTTATGGCGCTTTGGCTGCGGGCCACTCCGGCTGCTGCTCTCCCCTGACCCTGGAATCCGACGAAAAGAAAACCACTCATCGCCCGCTAGAGGATGAGCTTACACCCCAAACCGCTTCCTGCGGGTGCGGATGTTCGACGCAAGAGGTTTCAGCGGGGGAAATCTTCGATCCGAACTATTCCCCGCTGCAATTACTTTCTACCCCGCCCGAGGTGGCTGAATTTTCTCTCGGTTGCGGCAACCCGACCGCCTTTGCTGGTCTTAAGCCGGGTGAAGTTGTCCTGGATATTGGATCCGGCGGGGGTTTGGATTCGCTGCTGGCCGCGAAAGCGATCGGCCCCACAGGTAAAGTGATCGGTTTGGATATGACCCCAGCCATGGTAGAACGTGCCCGGGGGGCGGCCCAAAAAGCCGGTACCCCATGGGTCGAGTTCCGCCATGGTCAGGCCGAAGCGATGCCGATAGAGGATGGCAGTATCGATGTCGTCCTCTCCAACTGTGTGATTAACCTGACCGCGGATAAGGGCAAGGTTTTCGGGGAGGTCTTTCGGGTATTGCGCCCCGGCGGGCGAATGGAAATTTCTGACATTGTCAGCGAAGGATCTCTGCTGCCCGACCTGGGTGAAGATTTAGCCGGGTGGGCTGATTGCGTTACCGGGGCGCTGCCTGAAAAAGAATACCTCGACTTGATTACCCAGGCTGGTTTTAAGCAGGTATCTGTTCGCCGCAGCCCGGCAGCCGAGGCTTACGGCGGGGTAAAAGTGTACAGCGTCGCCGTTTCCGCTCGCAAGCCATCTTCCTTGGAGAATGGAATGTCGATCGAATAAACTGAAGGTTGTTCTACCACCTGGGTAGGGCATGCCTCAGCTTGGGTAGGCAGGAACCATCCCGGAGGTAAGACTTATCCAACCGTCGGGGAGCGCCTGAACTCCTCCCCTTCATTCCAGCGAATTAATAAACCGATTGACATTCCCGCCGCTTTTCTTGAGTGCCGAGCGGATCATCATGAATTCACCGATATTCTCCATGGTAATCAAACCGACCAGTTCACCGTGGTGGACAACTGGCAGCGTGTGGCAATCTTGGGTTTGCATTTTGCGGGATACTTCTTCGAGCATATCGTTCGAATCGACCGACTGATATTTGCAATCCATCGCCCCAGAAACCGGCGCGTTTTGTCCGAGTCGCTGTAAGGCGTCCACCAGGCTCTTGCGAGTTAGAACCCCGACGACCTGACCATTGGCGGAAAGGACCGGGAACTCGGTTTGCGCTCCGCTCATGATCAACTCTACCGCCTTGGATAACGGGTCACCTTCATAGAGCGAGCGAAAATCGGTCAGCATGGCGCGCGATACGGGGATGCCACTTAATGCGCCGCGCATCTGGGCCATGCTGGCTTCCTGGGCGGCGCCGATATAGACGAACAGGGCGATGAATACCAGGAAGGGGTTGGTGAACAGGCCGACCAGCCCGAAGATAAAGGCGATGCCCTGTCCGAGTGTAGCCGCAATTTGGGTGGCCTGGGTGTATTCCAGGCGGGTCGCCAACAGTGCCCGCACCACTCGCCCTCCGTCCATCGGAAAGGCTGGGATCATGTTGAATACCACCAGAAAGATGTTCACAAACATCAAGCGCTCCAGAAAGGGCCCTCCGGTCAACGAGGTTGCAGTTAAGGAGGGTGCCCCGGTGGTCAAAGCCAGTCCCAAAAAGAACAATGCGGCGATGACCAAGTTCACCGCCGGGCCGGCCAACGCCACCCACAACTCCTGCATGGGTTTGTCCGGCATGCGCTCCAGGCGAGCCACCCCACCGATGGGCAGCAAGGTAATATCGCGGGTTTGGATGCCAAAACGGCGGGCAGTTAGCGCGTGACCAAACTCATGCAGCACCACGCACAAAAATAGCGCCAGCAGGAAGGCAATCCCCAGCAGCGCTGCGGTGAGCGTGCCTCCCGTCAGGTAATATGAAAATCCAATCCAAGCAACAATCAACAGAAACGTCGCGTGCATTTTTACTTCGATGCCGGCAACGGTTGCTAATTTCCAAGACCATTTCATCATTTCCTCACTTTTTATCAAGCCGCCATTTTGGCGGCAGGTTTACATTTTTATCTATCTCTTATGATACTATTGTAGAGCCTTTCTATCAAATTAATCTAAGAACTGGCTATGACTCCGCTCCAAAAAAGCATCAGCCTGACAGAGAACAGCCTTCCGCTCTCTTTCATGGTTTACCCAGGTTTTTCCGCAGACTCCCCGGTCAAGGGTTTTTAACAAAACGTGGGTTTTACCCTCAAGACCCTAGAGACCTTTAGGGTTAAATCCTGGCCAACAATGGGAGTATAGGAAATCCCATGTGAAGTGAAGCACCTCAGGCTAACACCCCATCAGGCAACCCATCAGGCAAGAAACCTCGCCTTCTTTTCTAAACTGTGATAAGATGCGCGGTGTATGGAAAAGCACATCGAACAGACCGAATCGATCGCGGTTGGAGATACGGTAACCCAACCCGTCCATACCAGATCGACACTTCCAGAATTTTTTGCTGAGACAGTAAAAACCATTCTGTTAGCCTTGCTGCTCTATTTTGTCATCAGCGCGGTGACCGACCGTGTAAGAGTGGAAAATGTCAGCATGCAGCCCACCTTGTTTGAAGGTGAGTTATTGGTGGTTTGGAAACCAGCGTACCAGTTCGGCGAACCACATCGCGGTGATATTATCGTCTTCCATCACAGCCGCCAGCCTCAAGAAGATTATATTAAACGGGTCATTGGTTTGCCAGGTGATGAGGTCATCATCGAAAATGGGCAGGTCAGCATCAATGGGATAGTTCTTTCAGAGCCGCACATTGCAACACCGCCGGCTTATACCGGTTCGTGGTTGGTACCGCCGGACTCCTTGTTTGTGTTGGGCGATAATCGCAACCGTTCGTCCGATTCGCACGTGTGGGGCTACGTGCCGATGTCGGCCGTGGTTGGGCGGGCAGTTTTGATCTATTGGCCGCCGGGCAGCATGCGAATCCTTAGTCATACCGACTTGTTGGATGGCCGCCAGTAACAGGGCCTTTGTGCTAGCGGCAAAAGTAAAACAGACAGCGATCGCAGTCTACGAGCGAGTATGGATGGCCAATCTCCCAATAGAAATCAACCCATTCTGGCCCTGATCCCAGCCTA
>Ga0207950_100179_pt1 | contig 24207 bp, 21 predicted proteins | sample Subbio11_8B_AprC_FD_184814 | JGI IMG/M metagenome (GOLD analysis project Ga0207950, IMG submission 184814) | Serpentinite rock and fluid subsurface biosphere microbial communities from McLaughlin Reserve, California, USA - CR11_8B_AprC (SPAdes) | ecosystem: Environmental > Terrestrial > Deep... | reverse complement strand
CCGAAGTGGGGGTGGCAGAGAGGTCCAGATAGACCGTTCCCTGCGGTACGGGGCCGGTAATCACCACCGTGCCCGCCGGCAAGGTAGTAGTACCGCGATTGGTGACGAAGATACGATATTCGACCACCTGTCCTCGGCGGGCGGTGGTGGCGGGGACGAAGTTCTCCTGGCGGGCCCCGCCCTCGGTAGTAATCACGTCTACAATGAAAGATTCGATCCTGAACGTGACGGGGTTGTCCTGCGCCAGCGCCGAGGCAGCCAGCGCTAACAGTAAGATTAACCAGAGCCTGCGCATCACACCGCCACCATACCGCACCGGGGATGAGAAAAGACCTGTAACGATTTACCGGCTTTCACCTTGGGCCAGTCTTAGTGCTAACGCCTCCAGCGCCCAGGCGTCATCCTTGCCCGATTTCATGGCCAGGTCGGCCTCGAGGATGGCTCCAAGCACCCGCCGCAAGCCGGTTTCATCGAGCGCTTTGGCCAGCGCCAGCGCCTTTTGTGCCACATATGGCTTGACCTTGAGCGTCTGCGCCACCAGCGACGGCTCAACGCGGGCATGAGCTTGCCTAAGCGCTACGCAGTGCGCCACCAGATGGTACTGCCAGCTCAGTGCGCCCAGTACGCGCGCGGGCGCTTCCCCTTGTGACAGCAGGCTGTGACAGATAGACAGGGCTGCCGCGGCGTCACCCTGATGGCAGGCTTCGATTAAATCAAAAGCGTCGCGGGCGGCGGGGCGGTTGACGATAGCGCGCACCCGTTCGCTGGTCAGGGTGCCGTCGAGCACCGCCAATTTGCCGATTTCGCCGGCCAGCCCCGGCAGGTCCTCGCCGAACAGGTCGCTAAGTGTCTGCGGCACATCGTCGGTAAAGCGCACCGCCTGCTCGCTCAGCTCCTGGCGGATCCAGTGTGCTAGGGCGTTAAAGCGCGGGGTGGGGAGGTAGAGGTGCTCGCCCAGGGCCTGGTAGCTCTTCTGGCGGGCCGGGGTGGCCTCGGTATCGAGGATCACTATCAGCGTGTCGGCAGGGGCCGTCTCGAGCGCTCGCAGCACCTCGTTGCGCGGCTTGACCCCGGCTTGGCCGCTAAAGGCCGTGTCAAAATCGAGCAGCAGCGCCACCTGGCCGAACAGCCCCGACTGAGCAGCGAGCCGACTCACCTGCTCGGCGGTCATGCCGTCGGCCAGTTCGGTTACCTCGGCTGCGCCAAAGCCCCGCGCCGCGAGCGCCCGCCGCGCCGCACGGCTGACCAGGAATGGGTCGCCGCTAAAAGCCAGGATCACGATAATCCCCGTTAATAGCCGCCAGCATCGCTGCTGCGCTAGGATAACGCTGCCACGGTTGAGGGGTGAGTGCGAGGCGCATCACCTCGTTCAAGCAGGACGCTTCGCCAGTCAGGGGTGCCAGCGGTACAGTAGCGTCGCCGGTTAGCACCTTTATCACCTGATTGCCGTAAGGCGGTGCGCCGGTAAGCATGTGGTAGAGTACCGCCCCGACCGAATAAAGGTCGCTGCGCAGGTCGCTGCGGTCGCCCCGGAACTGCTCGGGGGCCATGTAGTTGGGCGTACCGAGCAGCATCCCCTGTTGAGTGATGGCAGTCAGGGTCAGATCCTTAGCGAAGCCGAAATCGGTTAGCAGGGCGCTGTCGCCGCGCACGATGATGTTAGCGGGTTTGACGTCGAAGTGGATCACGCCCCGGCCGTGGGCATAATTAAGTGCCTTGAGCAGATCAGTAGTTAGTTTTAGTGCCAGCTTTAGCTTTAGGGGTCCGGCCATCAGCGCTGTGGCAAGCGGTACCCCAGGGCAGTAGGCATAGATCAGCCAGTCCTCGCCGGTCGCTAGCAAAGGGACGATGTTCTCATGGCTGAGCTTCTGGACTACCTGGCCTTCGCGGTGCAGGCGCTCGGCTAACAGCAGCGAGCCCCCCAGAAAGCGCTTGATAACCACTAGCTGCTCCCCCCAGCGCGCCAGTTCGACGCGAATAGGGCCGCGATGGGACAGCACGCGAACGGTGGCGTACATTAGCGACAATTTAGCACGCCGAGCATATCCGCCTGACCATTCCTGCCGCGGCCTGGTGCTACACTTTGCGCATGGAACTACTCAACGCCGATAGCGAGCTTAAGGAGTTGCTGGTGCTGCGCAATCGCATCGACCAGCTCAGCCATGAGTTGAGCGGCGGTAGCGGCTCCGACAGCCAACCCAAGCTCGACCTGCTCGATTTAGGCGACGCCTACCGGGTAGTGATCGAGGTGCCTGGCGTGCCGCAAGACCGGCTCGAGGTGGCCCTGCATGAACGCGAACTAACTATCGCAGGGGTGCGCAATTCCTATGGCGAGTCGCCGCTGCTGCTGCTAAGCGAGCGGCCTAGCGGGCGCTTTCAGCGCACCATTACGCTGCCCGGCGAGGTCGAGCGCGAGGCCAGTCACGCCCACCTTAAAGAGGGGCTGCTGACCCTGCATCTGCCCAAGAAGGCTTAATGGTCGTCCGATCGGTCTGCCCGCTTGATTGCCCGGACGCCTGTTCGGTCTTGCTCACCGTAAACGAGGGGCAAGTTACCAAGCTGGTGGGCAACCCTGCTCACCCCATCACCCGCGGTTTTGCCTGCGTCAAGACCCATCACTACCCCGAGCGCCAGCACCATCCGGAGCGGTTGCGCTACCCGCAACGGCGCGTCGGGCCGAAGGGCGAGGGGCGCTTCGTGCGCATAGGTTGGGATGAGGCGCTAGATACCATCGCCGAGCGGCTGCAAGCCATCATCCAGGATGGAGCCGAGGCGGTGCTCCCTTACAGCTACGCCGGAACCATGGGGCTGGTCGAGGGGCGGCAGCCACTGGCGTTTTTCCGTACTCTGGGGGCCTCGGAGTTAGACTGGACCATCTGCGCGGCTACCGGCGGGGCGGCCTGGGAGGCTAACTATGGCCCCGCCAAGCTTGGCACCGACCCCGAGGAGGTGCCCCAGGCGCGTTTGATTATCCTGTGGGGGATCAACAGCCTGCGCAGCAACGTTCACTTAACACCGTTTCTTAAGGAGGCGCGCCAGCGCGGGGCTTATATCCTGCACATCGATCCCTATCGCAACGAGACCAGCCGCTTTGCTGACGAGCACTGGCAGCTCCAGGTCGGCAGCGATGCGGCGTTAGCGCTGACCATCGGGAACGTCATCCTGCAAGCCGGTCTGGAGGACAAGGCGTATCTGGCGGCACATGCTACCGGCCTTGAGGAGTATCGCCAAGCCTGTGCTGAGTGGCCGCTCGAGCTAGCCGCGGCCTTCACCGGCCTAAGCGCCGAGCGGATCCGCGAGGTGGCGCTGTGGCTGGCCCGCGAGCCCCGGAGCTTTATCCGGGTCGGCTACGGCATGACCCGCAACGAGGGAGGCGGCAATGCGCTGCGCGCCGTTACGCTGCTCCCGGCCTTAACCGGCGCCTGGCAGCACCCCGGCGGGGGGGCGCTGCTCTCGACTAGCGGCGCTTTTGTGCTGAACACTGCGCGGGCCTTCGGCCAGCCGCGCCCCGGCGTGCGCCACATCAACATGAACCGGCTGGCCTCGGCCCTAGTGACCGATAACCCGATTAGGGCGCTGTTCGTGTTCAATTCCAACCCCGCGGCGGTAGCGCCCGATTCGCGCCGGGTGAGAGCGGGCTTAGCCCGTGAGGACCTCTTCACGGTGGTCCTGGAGCACTTCCAGACCGATACCGCCGACTACGCCGACCTCTTGCTGCCGGCTACCACCTTCCTCGAGCACCCCGACCTGTATACCGCCTACGGCCACTACTACTTGCAGTGGGCCGAGCCGGTGGTGGCGCCCTTGGCCGAGGCGCGGCCCAACTCCTGGGTCTTTCGCGAACTCTCAAAGCGGCTTGGGCTCCCGCACCAGGCGCTCTATTGGGACGCCGAGCAGGTGGCCCGGGAGTTGCTCAACACCGAACACCCTAACCTCGCAGGAATCACCTTTGAGCGCCTAAAGCAGGAAGGCTTCATTAAGCTCGCCCTCCCGCAACCGTTTCAGCCTTATGCAGAGGGGAGCCACTTCCCGGACGGCAAGATCCGCTTTGCACCCGCACCGCAGCAGCTCACCTTTGCCGAGCAGCCCAGCACCAGCTATCCGCTGCGTTTGATCTCGCCGCCCGGCTCGCATTTCGTCAATACCAGCATGGGCAATATCGCCAGCCTGCTCAAGGCCGCCGGCGGCGAGCCTCAGGTAATGGTCCACCCCAGCGATGCCATCAAGGCGGGGGTTTTGCCCGGCACCCGTAACCGCATCGTGAGCGCCCAGGGGAGTATTATCCGCCGGACCATAGTCAGCGAGGAGGCCGTTGAGGGTGTGCTGATCGCGCTCGGCCAGTGGTGGCCCAAACTGGCCCCGGATCGGCGGAGCCTAAACGACCTAACCAGCGAACGCCTTACCGACTTAGGCGGTGGCAGCACCTTTGGCAACGTAGTGGTGCGGCTCGAGCCCTTAGGAGCAGAATGAACCCCGTAACCCTTGATGATGTCCGCGCTGCTGCCGAGAGAGTTCGCGGTGCGGTCTACCGGACGCCTATCGTTCGCCTGCCCCTAGACGCCCCGGTCTACGCTAAGGCCGAGAACCTGCAACGCACCGGCTCGTTTAAGCTGCGCGGCGCTTATAACTTCCTGGCCGCGTTGCCCGAAGCGGTGCGGCGGCGCGGAGTGGTGGCCCACTCCAGCGGCAACCACGCCCAGGGGGTAGCCTGCGCCGCGCACCTGTTCGGCGTTCACGCCACTATCGTCATCCCCGACAACGCTCCGGAGGTCAAGGTGGCGCGCACGCTGGCCTGGGGGGCGGAAGTGGTGCGCTGTAGGCCATCAAGCCGCGCTCGCGAGGAAGGTGCGGAGCGGTTGGTGCTCGAGCGCGGCTATACCCTGGTGCCGCCCTTTGATCACCCTTGGATCATCGCCGGGCAGGGGACGGCCGGGCTGGAGCTAGCAGAGGATTTGCCCGGCGTCAAGAACGTGCTGGTCTGTGTCGGCGGCGGCGGGTTGATCGCCGGGGTCGCTACCGCCGTCACCAGCCTACTCCCGGACGCTCAGGTGATCGGCGTGGAGCCGGAGCTAGCTGCTGATGCCAAGGACTCTTTTGAGGCAAAGAGGTTGCGGCAGTGGCCGGCTGAGCTAACGGGCCGCACCATGGCTGATGGCGTGCGCACCCAGAGTTTGGGCCAACTTAACTTCGAGCTTATCCGCCAGCGGGTGCGCGGCTTTGTCACCGTGAGCGAAGAGGCGATCCAAGAGGCCACAGGCTGGTATGCGCTGGAGGCCAAGCTGGTGGTGGAGCCGACCGGTGCGCTGACTTTGGCCGCGTATCGGCGCCTATTGGCCGGGCCGATTGACGGCATCGCGCTGCAAGACGGCCCCACTGCCCTGTTGATCAGCGGCGGCAATATCGCCCCGGCGATGCTCAGTGCGCTCCTCAGCGCGCAGCGGTGATGTCACCCCTCTACCTCACGAATCAGCCCCTCCTGGAGCAGCCGCTCGAGCCGAGGCCGCAGCGAACTTAGGTCAGCGCCGCTGCTCTCGGCAATCTCCTCCATCGTCGCGCCCTGAGCGAGCTGCCTCAACAACTGCCGACTGCGGCTGTCGAAGTGGCGGCCTAGCCCCATGGCTAGGTCGGTCATCGGGTTTAAGACGTCGCGGCCGCGCAGGGTGAGCTGATAACGCTTCTGCTCCCAACCCGGCGGCTCGTCCGGCAAGGTGAGGTGAGAGGGTTCATCGAGACTTGGATAGAAGCCGCTGCTGCCCACTAGCTCAGCTTGAATCTGGAGATAAGGTTCACCCTGCTGATAGTAGCGGTAGCCCGCCTCGTTGGCTTCGATGCCGCTGAAGGTGTGCAGGTCGGTGTCTTGAGCGGTGCCACGCGCTAAGCCCAGGAGCGCTGCGGTAAGGGGGCCGGGCAAAGGGCGAAGCGCCAGCGTTGCTGTCGAGCCGCTGAGGCGGTTCATCCGCCGCAGCGCGTCGAGGTCGTGCCTGACCAGGCCGGGGGCTTCAAACAGGGCGCTGGCCAATCGGCCGGCCAGGAAGAGCAGCACCCCGCGCTCGGCCTCGAGCTCTTGCACCACCAGTCCGGTAAAGTTGGTGGCGTTCAAGTGATGCAGCAGGGCGCGAAAGTTGATATAGCTAGCCGATAGCTGGAGGGCGGTGGCAAAGACGTCCGGGATGGCGCAGCAAGCGGCGAGCTGGCTGCCGGCGAAGCGTCCAGGAAGGCGCGGTAGTGGGTCCGGCGGATGGGCGTACCAACAAAAACGCCCGCCGTTTAGATTCAGGTGCAGGTCAGCCCCGAGCTTATGGCTGACGGTTAGTTTTCCCTCGACAAACAGCATGACCACACTGCCTAGCTCGTGTTCGAAGAGCAGCGTGCCGCTGGCCTTGAGCCGAGTCAGCGCTTGTACCAACGCTTGGGCGGTCTGCCCGCCGAGCCAGCCGCCGACAGGGGTGCCCTGATTAGACACGGTTCTCCCCTAACCAGGCCAGCACCTCTTGCAAGAGCCGCCTATCCTCCTCGAAGCTAAGGCATGAGAGCGCTTCGGCAGCGCTGACAAAGGCGCCTTCGGGAAAAAGCGTTTCGCGCAGCACCGTTTCGGCTGTTGGGCTCTGGAGCACGAACCAGCGAATAGCGCGCTCTTCTTGCCGGTTATTGTAATAGCGGGTGATAAACACCCGTTCCGAGTCGAGGCAGGTAGCTTGCACACCGGCTTCTTCTTCGATTTCGCGCAGCGCAGCCTGCAAGGGGGTTTCGCCAGTATCGATATGCCCCTTGGGAAAGACCCACTCCCCCCGGTGGTGACGCAGGATGAGCACCCGCCCCAGTGGGTCGAAGACCACGCCGCCTGCACCCGGCACCTCAGCCACCCTTCACCTCGGTTGGCCGGCGCTCTAGGCGCCACGACAAGGCGCATTGGGAAGCAGGCTCTTTAGCCATCCCCGTTATGGTAACAGACAAGGCTTCGCCCGACCATGAGGTGCGGTCAGCGCTGCACCATAGCGCCGTTTTGCTCGTAGAAATTGATGATGCCCTCCACAATCGCCTCAGCCAGTTTAGTCTGATAGCTCTCGGTCCCTAGCTTGGGCCCTTCTACGGGGTGGCGCACAAAGCCTAGCTCGAGCAGCACAGCCGGGATGCGGGCGTTGCGCAGGACATAAAAGGCGCTCTGCCTAACACCGCGGTCGGCGGCGCCGGTGGCCGCGATCAAGCTCGACTGCACCATCTCAGCCAGCAGGCGGCTGAAGTGGAGCTGCTCTTGAGCCAGGAGGTCTTTGCTGATGGCGTTGACGTGGGAGAGCGCTTCTCTGGTGAGCGCCCGGCCTAGCTCGCCGCCGCCGTTCTCGCGGATGGCCTGTTGCAGGGCGGCCTCGTTAAGCGGCTGGCCGAATACCCAGGTTTCGATGCCGTGGGCCGCGCGGTTCTCCGCCGAGTTGACATGAATCGATACGAACAGGCTTCGCTCCGGCGTAGCCAGGGCTGAGCGGTCGGGTAGGCTGATGAAGTAGTCGCCGGCGCGGGACATGATCACCTCGAAACCGGCGGCCTCTAAGAGCGCCTGGACCTTGAGCGAGATGGCTAGCACCACCACCTTTTCGTTGACGAACCCCTGAGCGCCACCGTCGTGGCCGCCGTGACCAGCATCGACGATAATGACCGGACGGGCGCCGGCCGGAGGGCGGGCGCTGCTGGGCTGCCGAGGGGCCTCAGGCGGCACCGGCGGCGCGGTCACACTCCCTTGCAGCGCCTCAACCTGCTGACCCTGTAGCGCGGCGCCAAAGTCGATAAACAGGCGCCCCAGCGGACGCTGGCCGTCGGGAGGTAGATAGCCGACGCGGAAGCCCTGCCCCGCTGCCGTTAACGGGTGGGCGGACTGGATTATTAGAGTCACGCCGTCGCTGCCAGTTATCATCCGCACGTTGCTCACGTTAGGGCTATCTGGGACTAGCGAGAACGCCTCGGCCTGCACCCCGGTAAAGGCGACTACCAGCTGCGAGGCATTGACCGCGACGTGGTAACTAGCCCCCACCGGCAGGCTGAGGGCGACCCGGGTGAAGCCTTCGTGGAGGCCGATATCAGGCCGGCCTAAGCGGGCTACCGTAGGCGGGACGGGAGCCGGCGGCTGGTTGTCGATGAAGATCACGCGGCTGGCGCTGTCCCAAGCGACCCGTGCCCCCAGCGCCTCGGCTACCGGGGTAATGGCCACAAAACTCCTGCCGCCTACTAGGATACCTAGCGGGCTGTCGCGGCTGACACCGTTGACCGTTAAGGCGCCGGGCTGCTTGACGAGCCCTTGGTTGATATCAGCGGTAGCTCGCAGCACCACCGTGGTGCCGTCGCGGTAGAAGATGAGCCGCCTGGCAGCGCTGTCAAAGCTTAGGCTGGCGCCCAGGCTATCGGCCAGCGCACCGGCTAACGCGAAGGCGTCACGGCTGTTCCCTTGGGCAATAAAGTAAAAAGGCCCAGCTGAGTCGTCTAGCACACGGTTATTGACCGCAATGAAGTTGTGCCGCTCCTGAGCTGTGGCCAGTGCGCCGAGCGCCAGGAGGCAGATTAGCCATACACGAAAGGCCGTCGTCACATCAAGGATAAGTTTATCACGCGCTTTTCTGGCTGTTGCTGAGAAGGGCCCTGCTTTGGCTGAAGATTTTTCCCGCGGGCTAACCACACCGTTCTTGGATGGTGATGGCTAGCGGGTTTACCTAGCTTGTTAAGGAGCCAGGCTTGCCCGCCCTAGATAGAAGTGTAACAATGGCATCGGGAGGCGATTGTCCCTACCGAGGTGACTGTCCCCCACTTAGAGTGAGAAGCGGCTTTTGGCCGAAGGGAGAACTTGTGTATGGGCTCGAGCTGACTGGCGCCTTGTATATGGCGCTGTTTGCGGTAGTAGGCGCGGCTATGGTGCTGGTAACGCTGTTAATCTCACGGCTGCTGGCGCCGCATAACCCTACCCTGGGCAAGCTAGCGGTGTACGAGTGCGGTGAGGTGCCGATCGGCAGTACCGATGTGCAGTTCAATGTCAACTACTACCTGTTTGGCATCATGTTTGTGATCTTCGGGGTAGAGGTGGCGTTCTTTTTTCCGTGGACGGTAGCCTTTACAGCTCTGGGGCTCTACGGCATCATCGCGGTGGCGCTGTTTCTGATTATACTGCTGGAAGGGCTCTTGTACGCCTGGTCGCGAGGGGTGCTGAAGTGGGTCTATTAACCCGCAATACGCGAGGTGCCTATGCTCTTAGGTAGCGAGGGTCGTCCGGATAACGTCATCCTGGGCAAGCTTGATGACCTGATCAACCTGGCGCGGAGCCGCAGCATGTGGCCGCTTACTTTTGGTATTGCCTGCTGCGCCATCGAGATGATGAATACCTCGGCTACCCGCTACGACGCTGATCGCTTCGGCTTCTTTTACCGCAATACCCCGCGCCAGGCCGACGTGATGATCGTCTCCGGGACGGTCAACAAGAAGATGGGGAAGCGGATCCAGACCCTCTACGAGCAGATGGCCGAGCCTAAGTGGGTTATCTCGATGGGGGCCTGCGCTAATCAGGGAGGGCCGTTCAGGCAAGGCTACAGCGTGGTGGAGGGGGTCGATAAACTGGTACCGGTCGACGTTTATGTGCCGGGCTGCCCACCGCGCCCCGAGGCGCTGCTGCAGGCGCTGCTCCTCTTGCGCGATAAGGTGGCTGACCCTGAGCACCGCTATGTGCCGGGTACCCTGATGGAGGCCGACTTCGACGTGCTGGCCGAGCCGGGTAAGGATGGGCGGGGGCGCCAGTGAGCGAGATAACCCTCGACGACCAGGCTCGGAAGCTGACCTTGGGTGTCGAGACGGTCTATCACGCGCCAAGCCCGGCAGCCTACCGCCGCCTTGGCGAGCGCCTCTATGGCGCCGGTTACGACTTCCCGCAGTGCCTGAGCGGCGTCGATATGGAGTACGGCTTGCGGGTGGTGGTAAACCTGCGACGCCTGCGCGACCAGGCCGAGGTGACGCTGTGGCTCGATGTCCCTTACGAGGCGCCCCAGGTGCCGACCCTCTGCGACCTGTGGGGCGGCCTGGAGTGGCATGAGCGGGAGGCCTACGATCTGGTGGGGCTACACTTTAGCGGGCATCCCGATCATCGCCGCATTTTGCTCGAAGATGACTGGACTATTCATCCGTTGCAGCGGCGCTACGATACCGGCGGCTACCTGATCCCCGAGTGGCGGCCCAAGCCCTGGCCGGAGGCTGCCTCCTCTGACGCTTCTGATCAGGCCCCAGTTGAGGCCGCGGAGGCGGTTACACCTAAAGAGGCGGAAACCGGTTCCAGTGAGCTGAGCCAGCTCAAGGCCTTAAGCGCAGCCTTTGCCGCCAAGCTGCAGGCGCAAGGGATAACCAGCCTCAAGGCGTTAGCCGAGCTTTCCGACGAGGCGCTAACCCCATTAGCTACCGCCATCGGCTTGAAGTCGGCCGCCGCTGTCGCCAAGTGGCGTGAGCAGGCCCGCCAGCTACAGGAGGGGGCCTGACAATGCTGAGACCGACCGAGCTGGCACCGGTGCCGGGTGCTCAGGAGATGCTGGTCAACTTAGGGCCGCAACACCCGGCCACCCACGGGGTCTTAAAAGTGGTGCTGGGCATCGACGGCGAGCGAGTGACCCGGGCTGTGCCGCATATCGGCTTCTTGCACCGCAACCACGAGAAGATCGAGGAGTCGCGCACCTATCACCAGGTGATCCCGTACCTGGATCGAATGGACTATGTCTCGGGCCTTCAGAACGAGCTCCCCTTCTGCCTGGCGGTCGAAGAGCTGGCGGGCATCGAGGTGCCTGAGCGCGCCAAGTATATCCGCACCGCGCTGTTTGAGCTTAATCGCATTATCAGCCACCTGGTCTGGATCGGCACTTATATGCTTGACCTGGGGGCGATCACCCCCTTTTTATACGCTTTTCGCGACCGCGAGCTGGCGCTCGATATCGTCGAGCGCACTACCGGCGGGCGGATGCTGCCGAATTACTACACCTTTGGCGGAGTGCGGCGCGATATTAACCCGCGCTTCTGGCAGGAGCTTACCGACTTTGTCGATTACTTTGAGGGGGTGCTGCCCGAGTACGAAGCGCTTACGGTCGATGCGCCGGTCTTTCAAGCCCGCACCGTAGGGATAGGTGTGCTACCGCCCGAACTGGCCGTCAACCACGGCATCAGCGGCCCGATGCTGCGCGCCAGCGGGGTGGCCCATGACCTTCGCAAAGACCAGCCCTACGACGCCTACCCCTGGCTCGACTTTGAGGTGATTACCCGCAGTGAGGGCGACTGCTGGGCGCGCTCGAAGCTCCGCTGTCAGGAGTTTTATCAGAGTATCGAGCTAATCCGCCAATGCGTGAAGAAAGCCCCTCGCACCGGGCCGTATCTGGGCAAGGGACGGCTCAAGATCGAGGCGGGGCGGCAGCGCTACCGCGCGGTGGAGGCCAGCCGCGGCCAGCTGGGTGTTTACCTTTACAGCGACGGCGGGCCGGGGCCGTATCGCAGCAAGCATCGTAGCCCTAGCTTTACCAACTTGCAGGCTTTGCCCGATCTCTTCGTAGGCCAGCGTTTCAGCGACGTGATCGCCATCTTGGGCTCGATGGACATTGTGCTAGGGGAGGTCGACCGCTGATGGTTCCTCGCGATCGCCCGGCCCTACGCAGCATTCCTATCCCCAAGGACCGCCGCTATCAGCCCCGGCGCGTCGGTTACAGCGCGCTTAAGCGCTTCACCGCACGCGAGCTACTCAGCTACAGCCTGCTATTTTTTGCGCTGGCAGCGCTGCTGGTAACGATCTACAGCCTTCTGCCGTGGCTGATCAAGCAGGTTCCGGCCTTTGCCGTTGGCGGCGAGCTAAGTGGCTGGGGTCAGGTTGTCTACGGCGTACTGGCGGCGATGCTGGGGTTCACGGTGGTGGCGGTAGCGGCGCTGATTCTTATTCTCATGCTCAGGAAATACCTGGCGTTGGTACAGAATCGCTATGGGCCGCTGCACTATGGCCCAGCCGGAGCTTTCCAGACCGTTGCTGACGCCATCAAGCTGCTCGTCAAGGAGGACTTCACCCCGGGCAAGGCTGACCGGTTAATTTTTACCCTGGCGCCGCTGATGGTCTTTGTGTCAGCGCTCTTACTGCTGACGGTGATCCCCTTTGCTCCCGGCTGGGTGCTGGCTGATACTAGCGTCGGTCTGATCATTATCATAGCGGCGGGAACCATCGGTGCCTACGGGGTACTGCTGGCGGGTTGGAGCTCCGAAAACAAGTTTGGGTTGCTCGGTGGGTTGAGGGCTACGGCGCAGCTGATCAGCTACGAGATCCCGCTGGCGCTATCGCTGCTTACGGTGGCGGTATGGGTAGGGAGCTTGAACTTAAGCGCTATCGTCGAAGCGCAGCGCCTGTGGTGGACGGCTCTGCCGCTGTTTATCTCGCTGCTAGTCTACTTGATCGCCAGCCTGGCTGAGATCAAGATGGTCCCCTTTGACCTGCCTGAGGCTGAGTCTGAGCTGGTGGCAGGCTTTAATACCGAGTACTCGGGGATGCGCTTCGGGTTTTTCTTTGTGGCCGAGTTTGGCGAGCTGTTCTTGCTCCCCGCCATCGCCGTAACGCTGTTCTTTGGTGGGTACCATCAGCCGCTGGCCGGTTGGTGGGATTTCGCCGATGTGCTGCGCGGCTGGGGCGGCTTCGGCGAGTTTCTAGCCAATCTTTACGGCCTATTCTGGTTCTTGCTTAAGACCGCGCTGTTGTCGTGGCTGATAATGTGGCTGCGCGCTACCCTGCCAAGGTTTCGTGATGACCAATTGATGGAGCTGTGCTGGAAGGCCCTTATCCCCCTGTCGCTGGTGGGGCTAGTGGTGGCGGTGGTGCTCCGCCTGGTGTTCAAGTGAGGCCGGCATGATACTCAAAGATGTCCTCGGTGCGCTACGCGATATTGGCAAGGGGATGGCGGTAGTACAGCGCGCCCCGCGTAAGGGGGTGGCTACTAAGCTTTACCCTTACGAGTTGCCGGAGCTGCCGCCGGTCTCTTGCCAGTCGCTGGCACTGATTACCGAAGCGGACGGTTCGGACCGCTGCATCTCCTGCCTGCTGTGTGAGAAGGTCTGTCCTAGCCAGGTGATCGCTATCGAGCGCAAGCGCAACCCTGACGGCAAGGGGTTTGTCCTGGAGCGCTTCGATATCGACCTAGTCAACTGCATGTACTGCGCGGCCTGCGTCGAAGCCTGCCCGGTGAGCGCCATCGTTACCATCGGCGATTTTGAGCTTTCCACCTACGACCTGCAGACCTTAAAAGCCGACAAGGAGTTTTTAGACGCCCAGGGCCGCCGCGCCAAGCAATGGTACAGCCCCAAATACGGTGTGGAGTACCGCGACGAACATGGTAGCATCGTCCGGGCGCCGCTAGCTGAGCAACCGGGCGGCGAGGCGACCATGCTAGAAGCCAAGGCCGAGGAGAGCGAACAGTAATGGAGCCTTTTTCACCTAGCCCAGTGGCTTTTTACCTGATTGCGCTGGTCGCAGTGGTCATGGCCGTGCTGGCAGTGACCAGCAGCAACCTGGTACGAGCTTCGCTGGCGCTGGCTTTCTGCCTTTTTTCGCTAGCCGGTATCTTCTGGCTGCTTGGCTCGCCCTTTATGGCGGCCTTGCAGCTGCTAATCAACGCCGGGGCTATCCCGATCACCACCATCTTCATGGTGCTGATGACCCACTCCCGCTTCTCCCGGCTGCGCAGCCCGTTAAGCGCCATAGTCGGGCTGTTAGTGGCCCTGCCGCTGCTCGTTGCCTCTTTCCTGTTTGTTAGCAGCCGGGCTAACGGCGGCGCACAGCCGACCCCCTTGGGGCTCGAGCGCTTAGGGGTGGAGTTGCTTTCGCAACGCGGCGCCACGCATACTCTCAGTACCGGTGAGGTGATGGTGGTCCAGGGTGGGACCATCGTTGCTTTCCAAGTCGCTGCGGTGATCTTGCTAGTAGCACTGGTCGGGGCGATTATTATCGCCTTTCGCCCCGGCGAGACCACGCTAGCGTTCTCGCCTTCGGCTCGGAAGCGGCAGGTAGGTCGGCGCGGCTACGATCGCGGTGAGGAGAGCCCTCGTGCTGACGCTTAGCCACTTCCTGGCCCTGGCCGCAGTGCTCTTTGCTATCGGCCTGTACGGCGCCTTGACACGCCGCAATCTGGTAGCGGTGCTGATCTCGGTCGATATTATGCTCAATGCGGTGCTGATCAACCTCGTCGCTTTTGCTCGCTTTACCGATAACGTCCAGGGCGACCTGTTAGCGCTCTTTGTGGTAGCTATCATCGCCGCCAAGGTAGCGATCGGCCTGGCTCTCTTCCTCAACGTCTTCCGCCACAACGGCCGCGCTACCGTTGAGGTGCTAAGCAGGATGAAACAGTGACGCCGCTTAGCTACGCCTGGCTGATCCCGCTGCTGCCGGCCTTAGCCTTTGCCATCAATATCCTGTTTGGTTACCGGCTAGGCAAACGCGCCGCCTGGCTCAGCGTGGCGCTGCTGACCCTGGCTACCCTGCTAGCGGTAGCGCTGCTAGTCCAGGTACAACAAGCGGCGCCGGTCTGGGATAGTGCTGGGCTGGTGCGTATGGCCGAGGTCGAAGGGCGGATAGCGACGCTACAGGGGCAGGTTGAGGCAGCAGCGAGGATGGAGCTAGCGGCACTAGAGGCTGAGCTAGCGGCCTTAGCAGGGGCGGTGCTAGTGCGCGAGGCGGCGCCCGGCTTCCCCTTTGTCAGCGAGCTGGCCTGGCTCAGTATCGGGGGGCAGGAGGGGATCCCGTTTGGCTTCCTGCTCGACCCGTTAGCGGCCCTGCTGGTGCTGATGGTAGCGCTGGTCTCGCTGCTGATCCACCTCTTCTCGATCGGCTACATGGCAGATGAGACCCGCTTCCCGACCTTCTTTGCCTACTTAAGCCTGTTCAGCGCCGCCATGCTGGCCATGGTGATGAGCCGCAACCTGTTCCATATCCTGCTCTTCTGGGAGCTGATGGGGGTGATGAGCTACCTCCTGATCGGCTTCTACTATAAGAAGATCGCTGCTCAGCAGGCAATGAAGAAGGCTTTCCTGGTCACTAAGATCGCCGATCTGGGGCTGCTAATTGGCATCTTCTGGCTCTATCGCCACTTCGGCACGCTCGACCTGGTGCGCTTAACTGAGCTAGCGCCGAGCCTGCTGGCGGGGGCTAGCGGGGTAGCGACCGCCATCGGGCTGCTGTTGTTCGTGGGGGCCATGGGCAAGTCGGCGCAGTTCCCGCTGCACGTCTGGCTCCTTGACGCCATGGAAGGCCCCACACCGGTCTCGGCCATGATCCACGCCGCCACCATGGTCGCGGCCGGGGTCTATCTGATCGCTCGAGCCACCCCGATCCTGGTGATGGGTGAGGCGCTGCCGGTGATCGCCTGGGTAGGCGGCCTGACGGCGCTGCTAGCGGCCATACTGGCTTTAGCCTTTGCCGATGTTAAGAAGATCCTGGCCTGGTCGACGGCCTCGCAGCTGGGGCTGATGTTTGTGGGCCTGGGGGTGTTTGGTTGGGCGGCAGCGATCTTCCACTTAGTGACCCATGCCTTTTTCAAGGCGCTGCTGTTCCTCGCCTCAGGCTCGATGATCCATGGCTCCGGCACCCAGGATATCTTCGAGATGGATCGCTTAAAGCGGGCCATGCCGGCTACCCGGGCCACCTTTATCATCGGCGCGCTGTCGCTGATTGGCATCGTGCCGTTTGCCGGTTTCTGGAGCAAGGACAAGATCCTGCTGGCCTTAAAAGACGCCCTGGGCACCGGCTACGGCTTTGAGCTGCTATTGGTGCTGGCCTATCTGGCGGTCTTCTTCACCGCGCTCTACACCACCCGGCTCTATCTGCTGGCCTTTGAGCAGCCTAGCCGCCCCTCGCCCTGGCGGGCGGCAGCCTGGCATCAGGGCGGGCTGGCCGCGTTAAACCTGAGCGCTAAGGAGGTCGAGCGCGACCAGAAGTTCAACCACTCCCATCCCCACCCGCCGCACGAGTCCGGCTGGCAGATGCTTACCCCGCTCTGGCTGCTGGCAGTCGGAGCGACGGTGCTGGGGCTGTTGGGCAGCCCGCTGTTGGGCAACCCCCTGCAAACCTTTGTCTACTACGGCGACAAGCCCTATCTGGCACCGCTCAGCAAGCAGTGGCTGGGCTTTGTGCTGGGGACCGTTGTGGCCCTGGCCGGGGTCACGGTGGCCTGGCTGCTCTACGGCACCCAGAGGCTAGCGCTGCGGGCGCCTGAGCCGCTGACCCGGCTCTTGCAGCAGCGGCTCTATCTCGATCAGCTCTACTATCGGCTGCTGGCTGACCCGGCTACCCGCCTGGCTCAGCCGCTGGCCTGGTTTGATCTTAAGGTGCTCGAGCGCGGAGTGACGGGAGTGGCAAGCAGTATCGCGCTGCTGGCTAGGCTGCTGACCCTCTGGCAGTCAGGCTACGTGCGCCTCTACGCGCTGAGCATCTTGCTCGGTGCCGTCGCCCTAGTGCTAGTGCTGGCTATCCTGGGGATATACGCATGATCGTCGTGCCCCTGGTTCTAATTTTGCTCCGGGTAGGACGCGCCCTGTCGGCAGTCGAACGAGGTGATGCGCGATGAATGAGATCAACTGGCCGGTCTTGGCCCCGGCGTTGACACTCTTGATTACCGCCTCAGCCGCCCTGCTGCTGGCGCTGTTTGTCAAGAGCAGCAAACCCGTAGCAGTCATAAGCCTGGTTGGCCTAGCCGTGGCCGCGGCTTTTAACCTCCCGCTGTTTGTTCAGGGCCGCGCCGGTGAGGCTCTAAGCAGCTTCGGCCTCAGCTACTTAGCCGACCTGCCCAGCACCGCCTTTACTTTCATAATTCTGCTTGGCACAGCGTTAGCGATAGCGCTCAGCTGGGATTATCTTAAGCGGAGCGGGCTCGAGCAGCCGGAGTACTACCCGCTCTTACTCCTGAGCGCTACCGGAGCGGTGGTGGTAGCTGCCGCCGGCGACCTGATTACGCTAATTCTCGGCCTCGAGATCATGTCACTAGCTGTCTATGTGCTCTCAACCTGGCGCACGCACGCCAAAGAGAGTGAAGAGGCCGGCATGAAGTACTTTCTACTCGGCGCCTTCGCCGCGGCCTTCTTCATCTACGGCATCGCGCTCACCTTTGGCGCTACCGGCAGCTTTGTCTTCACCGAAATTGCTGCCGCGCTCGGAGCCGACGGCTTCACTCAGCTGTGGCTAGCCAGCTTAGGCGGGCTGATGCTGCTGGTAGGCCTCGGCTTCAAACTTGCACTGGTCCCCTTTCATCAGTGGGCGCCCGATGTTTATACCGGTGCCCCTACCCCGGTCACCGCTTTCATGAGCGTAGTGGTCAAAACCGCCGTGGTGGCCGCTCTCATTCGTGTCTTTGCTAGCATCTTTCCCGAACTCGCTCCCATGCTAACGCAGGCGTTTGCGGTGCTGATCGCCGTCACCCTGATTGTGGCCAACTTCGGCGCGCTGATGCAGCGCGGAGTCAAGCGGCTACTAGCCTACTCGGCAGTAGCTCATGCCGGTTACCTGGGGCTGGCGGTGCTGGCAGCCAGCGACGCCGGGATGCGCGCTGCTATCTGGTACCTCTTGGCCTATACCCTGATGAATGTGGGCGCCTTCGCCGTGCTGACGCTGCTCACCGACAAGAACGACCACGGCGACGCCATCGAGCGCTTTAACGGCCTGGGCCGTACCCGCCCCTGGTTGGCTCTCGCCTTGACCATTTTCCTCTTAAGTCTGGCTGGGATCCCACCGCTGGCAGGCTTTGTCGCTAAAATTTTCGTCTTTACCGCCGCCATTACTGCGGGCTATGTCGCACTAGCGGTATTAGCCATCGTCACCAGCGTGGTGGCAGCGTTCTATTACTTCGGGGTGGTGCGGGCTATGTACTTCCACGAAGCCGAGTACGACCCCCCTCAACCCTTTAGCCGCACTACCCAGGCAGTCGTCGCGGTGACTGCCATCGGCACGGTGCTGCTCGGGTTGCTGCCGGGCTGGTGGTACGAACTCATAACTATCGGCCAAGGGCTGCTGAGTGTGGCCGGGCTTTGAAGCAAGAGGGCGAGGGACATTATCGCCGCGTTGAGCTGATGATGTGCCGAAGCTGACGTCGCCAAGCCAGGTGTGGCTATCGGTTACTGCCTTACCTGCCCCGCCCCCTCGATCAGGTACTTACTGGTCACTAGCTCAGCCAGCCCCATCGGCCCCCGAGCATGGAGTTTCTGGGTGCTGATACCGATCTCGGCGCCCAAACCGAACTCAAAGCCATCGGTAAAACGGGTGCTGGCGTTGACGTAGACCGCCGCCGCGTCGATTTGGTCCTGAAAGCGCCGGGCACTGGTCAGCGACTCGGTTACGATCGCCTCGCTGTGCTGGGTGCCGTAGCGGTGGATATGCTCCAGGGCCACCTCGAGGTCGTCCACCACCCTAACCGCCAGTTTGAGGTCGAGATACTCAGTAGCCCAGTCCTCTGCTGTAGCAGGCTGCGCTGCGGGGTAGATGGCACGAGTGCGCGGACAGCCGTACAGCGCCACACCGTGCCCGGCCAAGGCAGCTAACGCCTCGGGGAGGAAGGCGTCGGCCACTACGCGATGCACTAGGAGCGTCTCGGCAGCGTTGCAGACACCGGGGCGCTGCACCTTGGCGTTGAGGATAATCGCCTTGGCCCTGACTAGATCGGCACTGGCATCGACATAGACATGGCAGTTGCCGACACCGGTCTCGATTACCGGCACCTTGGCGTGCTCTACCACATGGCTGATCAGCGCATGGCCACCGCGGGGGATGACTAGATCGACCCGTCCGCGCGCGGCCAACAGCTCGGTGACTAGCTCCCGGTCGGCGGAGTCGATAAGCTGAACGGCGTCCATGGGCAGGCCGACCTTGGCCAGGGCGCGGCGCAGGGCCGCCACTAAGGCACGGTTGCTGGCCAGGGCGCTGGCCGAGCCGCGCAGTACTGCGGCACTCCCAGCTTTGATGGCCAGGGTAGCAGCGTCTATCGTCACGTTAGGCCGCGATTCGTAGATCATGCCGATCACCCCGAACGGCACCGTCACCTTGCGAACTCGCAGGCCGTTCTGCAGGATCTTGCCTTCCAGAACGCGGCCGAGCGGGTCAGGTAGAGTGGCGACCTGCCTCACTCCCTCAGCCATAGCTGCCAAGCGCGCCGGGCTCAGGCTGAGCCGATCGAGCAGCGCCGCCGCCGTACCCCTAGCGCGCTCAGCGGCAACATCCTCAGCATTAGCCGTCAGAATGGCCTCCTCTTCAGCTTCTAGCTGCTCAGCCAGAGCGCGCAATGCACCGTTGCGATCGGCCTCCGCCAAGCTACGGCTCGCTTGCCTGGCCTTGGTCAGCAGCTGGCCCAGATCAACTGAAGTGTCATTCATGCTTGAGTATAGCCGGTCGTTAAAGGTGAAAGCGTTGCAAAGCAACGAAGGCTTGACACAATACCCCTGGGGGGTATATTCTGTTCATCAGGAGCAAGCCCCACCGACCGAGAGGTTGAGGACGCTTTGTGGGCGAACCTACTAGAGAAGGGAGCTGAAGCTGGGCTGCTGATCACAGTTGACGCCGCCATTGACGCTAGGACGCGGTCATGGCAACGCAGCTCAGACTCGCAACTTGCTGTAACCTTCGGCGATAAGGTGCTTAGACTCCGACCAGGCCGCCGCTTAACAATAAGCGGTGAGATCTTACCCAACAGGGGTATGAAAGTGGAGGAATATCATGTTCAGACAGCTTAACTATTGGCTAGCAAACAGGCCGGGCGTTCATAAGCCGGCCTCGGTGATGATCATCCTGGCGGCACTGCTGACCGCCACGCTCGGATTTGCCAATAACCAGGCGGATTCTGCACCGGGAGGGCGCGACATGTTTCTAGAGAATCAGAGCCCAGCCAACCTGGTGCGCACGGTTGAGGTCTTCCAGGAAGAGGTACGAGCGGCCGGCTGGAGCATGCTTCACGTTCACAATATCAGCGGCATCCTGTCCGCTCGCGGATTTACCCTGGACCCGGTTCTGATCTTCGAGCCTTGCAGTGGCCGCTTCACTGCCGCGCTGATGGGCAACGATGAAACCCGCTATGTCGCCTCGATGATCCCTTGCCGGGTGGCTATTTACCAGACCAGCGATGGCCGGGTGATCATCTCCCGCATGAACATCGCCATGTTTGCCGCCATGATGCAACCGGCAGTGGCAGAGGTGATGCTAAGCGCAAACGAGGAGATGGAAGCGATCATCGCCAAGACGCTTGCGCGGTTGCAGTAATCGCTGGCAGTAATCAAGTCTTGGCCAGACCTTTTCCGCCGTCATAGCTAACGGCGCCACCAAGATCAAAAACCACAGACACGCCTCTACTACGGGGGCGTGTCTGTGGCTATGAGCGAGACAACGTGACAACGTGAAGATGTTGCCGACTTGGGGGTCGGGGTTGCAGAAGCTCTTGTCGCCGGTTGCGTTACCCAGGCCTCGCTAATAGCTGCCTCCGTTCACGGCAATAGCGGGATCGTTATGCGCCCGGCGGCGGTTCCCCACGCTGTACTCGGGACAGGCGCGACGAGGCGCGCAGCGTTGCGAGCGCTTCATCCCTCAGTGCAGGCTCCGCGAAGCAGTCCCTTTGCCTACTTGGGATAGTAGGTTCATGGCCGTGCTCGAGCCGCAGGTTGTTGTTTTGGACTAGTTCAGGACAAATGTCCCGCAAGTTCACATTGACTGCTCCATATAATGGCTGATGTATGGACCAGCAAGGGCTTCTCACCCTCTCGTTCCGACAGTGTGATAAGTTGGCAGCGTTAGCAGGTGGTATCCGCCACAGGTCCGGTGAACTGGAGGGCTTTGTATGAATGTATGTTGTCACCCGCACGTCTATTTTTCACCAACTTTGTTACTGCCTCCAAGCCATGCCGACGTGCTAGGCCATAACGGGCACGTGGGCGATAGGTTTGCCTAACCCGAGGTCTGACTACCGCTTTATTTGGGATTTATCCCCGTGAGAGACGAGGATTGTTAATGGCCCAACTCTTTCCCCCTAATGCCAACGCCTTCGCCAAGTGGAGCATTATCGGCGGCCTAATCTTTGCCGTGGTGCTGGTCTGGGTCATGGCCGCCTATGCTCGTATCGCCAACGACCGGGTAGGGGTGCCGGTAGAGCAGCCGGTGGCCTTCTCCCACAGACTGCACGCCGGCGAGCTTGGCCTCTCTTGCCTCTACTGCCATACCGCGGTTGACACCGCTGCCTTTGCCGGCATCCCCTCGACCGAGACCTGTATGAGCTGCCACACGCAGATCCTCGTCGGCGATCCGCGGTTGGCAGTAGTTCAGGTCAGCTGGGACACCGACACACGTATCGCCTGGAATCGCGTCCACGACCTGGCTGATCACGCTATCTTTGATCACAGCGCCCACATTAATAGTGGCATCGGCTGCAGCGAATGCCACGGCCCCGTCCACCAGATGGACGGGATGTGGAAAAATGAGCCCATGACCATGGCCTGGTGCTTAGATTGCCACCGCGCCCCAGAGCTTTATATTCGCCCCCGTGAGGAGGTCTTCAACATGGACTGGCAGCGGCCAGCTGATCAGCTCGCTTTCGGCCACAGCCTGGTTAAGGCTTACGACATCAATCGCGACTTACTCATGCAGTGCTCAACCTGCCACCAATGAAGCCGCTGCCGATATATAACTTCAGCGAGATCCGTGAGCGGCTTGCCAACAGCCAAGGCAAGGCTTTCTGGCGCAGCTTGGATGAACTAGCCAATACCGAAGAGTTTCAGGAGTTTTTGCAGACTGAGTTCCCTCAGCAGGCTGCGCCCTTGGAGAGCTCGCTAAACCGCCGGGATTTTATCAAACTCCTCGGTGCCTCCTTGGCCTTGGCAGGCTTAGCGGGCTGTGCGCGCCCCCCCATGCCTGCGGATAAAATTGTGGCGTTCGTGCGCGCTCCGGAAGAGGTCATCCCCGGCCAACCGCTCTTTTTTGCTACCGCCCTAACTCAAGGCGGCTACGCCTTGGGCGCCTTGGTCGAAAGCCACATGGGCCGCCCTACCAAGGTCGAGGGGAACTTGCTGCACCCAGCCAGCCTGGGCGCTAGCGACGCATTGATGCAGGCCGAAGTCCTCACCATGTACGACCCCGACCGCTCCTCAAGCGTGTTGGAAGGCGGCGCGCCGGGGAACTACAACGCGCTCATAGCAGCCCTGCAAAGTGCGTTAGGCGAGCGCGGCCAGGGTTTTAGCATCCTCACCGAGACGGTGACCTCACCCAGTCTGGCGCGGCTGTTAAGCGAGCTGCTGACGCGCTACCCCCAGGCACGCTGGCACCAGTACGAGCCTACCCACCGCGATTACGCGCTGGCCGGGGCCGAGCTAGCCTTTGGCCGTCCGGTAGAGACGCGCTACCAGTTGGATAACGCCGAGATCATTCTGTCGCTCGACGCTGACTTTCTTGGCAGCGGCCCCGGCAAGCTCGCCTACAGCAAAGCCTTTGGCAGAGCGCGGCGGGTGCGCACCGCCACCGATACCATGAACCGCCTCTACGTGGTCGAGGCCACCCCCACCATCACCGGTTCGGTGGCCGATCATCGCCTACCGCTGCGCCCCGACCGCGTAGCGGGGCTAGCCCAGGCCGTGGCGCACGCCGTCGGCGTGGGGGTTGAAACTGCTGAGCCCGGCGTGCCCCAAGGCTGGTTCGAAACGCTTATCGAGGATCTACGGGCCCATGCCGGACGCAGCCTGGTGATCGCCGGCGATGCGCAGCCTGCCGAGGTGCATGCGCTGGCTCACGCCATCAACGAAGCGCTGGGCAACGTCGGCAGTACGGTGGTCTATAGCGAGCCGGCCGAGGTTAGACCGGTCAATCAGCTGGCCGACCTTAGCACCCTAGTCGCGGCGATGAACGCTGGCGAGGTCAGCGCCCTGCTAATTTTGGGTGGCAATCCGGCCTACCACGCCCCGGCCGATCTCGACTTTGCTGCGGCCCTGGGACGTGTACCGTTAAGCGTCCATCACAGCCTCTATGTCGATGAGACCTCGGCGCTAGCCGGCTGGCACGTGCCGCTGACTCACGAGCTGGAGGCCTGGGGCGATGCTCGCGCCTTTGACGGTACGGCCGGTATCCAGCAACCGCTGATCGCTCCTTTCTATAACGGCATCTCGCCGCTGGAGCTCGTGAGCGCCCTGCTCGGCACACCGCAAAGCGCGTATGAAGTGGTGCGTGACACCTGGGCCGCCACTAATGTTGCCGACTTTGAGGCGTTCTGGCGACAGGCGGTACATGACGGCGTAATAGCCGGGAGCCAGGCCCCGGTGCTTACCCTCAGCGTCAACCAGGCAGCGCTTTCGGCCCCCGCTTCGGCAGTAAGCACCGGCCCGCTGCTTATCCTGCGCCCCGACCCAAGCGTTGGAGACGGGCGCTATGCCAACAACGGCTGGCTCCAGGAGCTGCCCAAGCCCTTCACCAAGCTAACCTGGGATAACGCCGCGCTACTTAGTCCTAGTTTGGCCGAGCGGATTGGCATTAACAACCACGATCTGCTCAGCCTGAGCCTAGCCGGGCGCACAGTGGAAGCTGCCGCCTGGATCATGCCCGGTCAGGCCGAGGATACTGTCACCCTCCACCTGGGCTACGGCCGCGAGCGGGCCGGGCGGGTCGGCAATGGCCTGGGCTTTAATGCCTACGCTCTTCGCACCACCACCGCCCCGTGGGGTGGCCCAGGACTGGAGATTACTAACACCGGCCAGCGCTACCGCCTGGCCTCAGCCCAGCACCATCAGGTGATGGACACCACCACCCGCAACCGCCACATCATCCGCACCGGCACCCTGGCCAAGTTCCAGGCCGAACCTGAGGGGCCCCAGTTTGTTCACCCGATCTTTCATCCCGAATCTAACCTCCACCCGCCATTTGTATTTGAGCACCCCACTTACGCCTGGGGAATGGTCATCGACCAGACGGTCTGTACCGGCTGCAACGCCTGCGTGGTGGCCTGTCAGGCCGAGAACAACATCCCCATTGTCGGTAAGCAGCAGGTGATTGTGGGGCGTGAGATGCACTGGATTCGCGTGGACGGTTACTACGGCGGCGACCTGGACAACCCCGAGTTATATCAGCAGCCGGTACTCTGCATGCACTGCGATCAGGCCCCCTGTGAACCGGTCTGCCCGGTAACGGCGACCTTGCAGAACAATGAGGGTTTAAACGTGATGGTCTACAGCCGCTGC
>Ga0207950_100177_pt1 | contig 24394 bp, 20 predicted proteins | sample Subbio11_8B_AprC_FD_184814 | JGI IMG/M metagenome (GOLD analysis project Ga0207950, IMG submission 184814) | Serpentinite rock and fluid subsurface biosphere microbial communities from McLaughlin Reserve, California, USA - CR11_8B_AprC (SPAdes) | ecosystem: Environmental > Terrestrial > Deep... | reverse complement strand
GATCATGCCCAGGTCTTTCTTGGGCAGGCTTTTACCGTTGGCAGCAAACTTTGCCACCGCGGCGAGCGGAGTGGCTTTCGAGGCCTGTCCGCCGGTGTTGGAGTACACCTCGGTATCGAGGATTAATATATTGACATTGCGCCCCGAGGCGATGACATGGTCCAAGCCGCCGTAGCCAATATCGTATGCCCAACCATCCCCACCCAGGATCCAAACACTCTTCCGCACCAGGAAGTCCGCCAGGTCGGTGAGCATCGCTGCGCGTGGATCCTTAAGCCCTGCTAACTTGTTTTTCAAAACCTCGATCCGTTTACGCTGAGCGGCTATCCCGGCTTCGCTCGTTTGGTCAGCGGTCAGAACCTCGTCGACCAGGTTCTCGCCGATTTGTCCGGCCAGGGAGTGGAGTAATTCGGCCGCAAATTCAGATTGTTTATCGAAGGTCAGGCGCATTCCCAGGCCGAACTCGGCGTTGTCTTCGAACAGGCTGTTCGACCAGGCTGGCCCACGCCCATCCCGGTTGACCGTCCAGGGAGTGGTGGGTAAATTGCCGCCGTAAATGGATGAACAACCGGTAGCATTAGCGATGATGGTTCGGTCGCCAAAAAGCTGTGATAGCAGCTTGACATAGGGGGTTTCGCCGCATGCAGCGCAGGCACCGGAGAACTCGAACAACGGCTCGAGAAGTTGTGAATTCTTGATCGTGCCTAAATTGAGAACCGTGCGGTCTACTTCGGGCAGTGAAAGGAAGAAATCCCAGTTCTTGCGTTCAGCTTCGCGCAGTGGGGGCTGCTCGGCCATGTTGATGGCTTTCAGGCTGACCTGAGATTTGTTCTTGGCTGGGCAGGCTTCTACACAAAGGGCGCAGCCAGTGCAATCTTCCGGTGCGACCTGGATGGTGTACACCATCCCTGGCAGCTCGCGGAATTTGGCCGGAGTAGATTTGAAAGTCTCCGGCGCATCTTTCAGGTAATCGGGTGAGTAAACTTTTTGGCGGATGACCGCATGTGGGCAGACAAAGGCACATTTACCGCACTGAATACATACATCCGCATCCCAGACTGGGATTTCCAAGGCGATATTGCGTTTTTCCCATTTGGCGGTGGCGGTGGGGAAGGTGCCATCCACCGGCATTTTACTTACCGGCAAGGTGTCGCCGGTGTAGACCATCATGGGGGCGAGAACCTCACGGACAAATTCGGGTGCTTTATCGGATACAGCCTGGTGCCTTTTCGTCCTGCTTGTGGTAGCAACAGGGACGGTCACTTCGCGCAGGTTGGCCAGGGTATGATCAACGGCTTCAAAATTTCGTTGGACCACAGCCTCGCCGCGTTTGCCGTAAGTTTTTTCAATGCTCTTTTTAATCTCTTTGATGGCTTCGTCGCGCGGCAGTACCCCGCTGATGGCGAAAAAGCAGGTTTGCATGATCGTATTGATGAGTCCGCCCATTCCGGTTTTGCTGGCCACATCATAAGCGTCGATTACATAAAAGCGCAGCTTCTTGGCGATGATGGTTTCTTGGACTTCGACTGGCAGTTCGTCCCAGACTTTATCGGGCGGATTGATGCTATTAAGCAAAAACACCGCCTCTGGAGCCGCATATTTAAGCATGTCCAGGCGTTCCAGAAAGGTGAATTGGTGGCAGGCGACGAAATTGGCGGTACCGGGGCTAATCAGGTAAGGTGCCCGAATCGGACGTGGACCAAAACGCAGGTAAGAAGTCGTAAGTGTACCGGATTTTTTCGAGTCGTAGACAAAGTAACCCTGGGCATAGTTAGGGGTTTCTTCACCGATGATCTTAATCGAATTCTTGTTGGCTCCTACAGTGCCATCGGCGCCTAAGCCGAAGAACACGCAACGCACGGTCTCAGGCGATTCGATCGAAAAGGTCGGGTCGTATTCCAGGCTGATGTTCGATACGTCATCGAGAATGCCGACCGTAAATGGGCTGATCGATTTCTCTTTGGGAAGCTCGTCATACACGGCTTTGACCATGGCTGGGGTGAACTCTTTGGAAGAAAGACCATAACGTCCGCTAATAATTTTAGGAGTGGATTTAAAAGGCGCGCTGCCGTCTGCCATAGCTTCGAACACCGCGGTGACCACATCTTCGTACAGCGGTTCGCCGGTTGCACCGGGTTCTTTTGTGCGGTCAAGAACAGCAATTTCCTTGACCGTTGCAGGCAGCACCTTCATTAAATGCTTGACCGAGAAGGGGCGATAAAGACGTACGGTCACTGCGCCAACCTTTGCGCCTTGGGCATGAAGGTAGAGCGCGGTTTCTTCGATCGTTTCAGCACCTGAACCCATCGAAATAATGACCCGTTCTGCATCGGGTGCACCGGCATAATCGAACAAGTGATAACTGCGCCCGGTCATATCGGCAAATTGATCCATCGCCTCTTGTACAATCGCCGGACATTTAGCATAGAAGGGGTTAATCGTCTCACGGGCCTGGAAAAAGACATCCGGGTTCATCGCGGTACCGCGCAGAACTGGGCGGTCGGGGGTAAGGGCTCGGGCGCGGTGTTCGCTGACGAGTTTAGGGTCGATCATCGCGAGTATGTCTTCATCATTCAGGTATTCAATTTTGTTGACTTCACTGGAGGTGCGGAAGCCATCGAAAAAATGCAGGAATGGAATGCGTGATTTAAGGGTAGCCGCCTGGGTGATGAGGGTCATATCGTGGGCTTCTTGAGCTGAGCGCGAGGCAACCATTGCCCAACCCGTCTGGCGGGTGGCCATGACATCGGAATGATCGCCAAAGATCGATAAGGCATGGGTAGCGACGGTGCGCGCCGAAACGTGGAACACCGTGGGGGTCAGCTCGCCGGCGATTTTATACATGTTGGGGATCATCAACAGAAGTCCCTGCGAGGCGGTAAAAGTAGTCGTTAAGGAGCCGGTCTGAAGTGCGCCATGGACAGCCCCAGCGGCGCCGCCTTCGGATTGCATTTCAATAACCAGCGGAACGGTGCCCCAGATATTGGGGACTTTAGCGGCCGACCAGGCGTCGGATAATTCGCCCATCCCGGACGATGGAGTAATCGGGTAGATTGCGATTACTTCATTTACCCGATAGGCGATGTAGGCGACAGCCTCGTTTGCATCGAGAGTCTCTTTTCTTCTTTTCATTTTTGGGTCTCCATATTGAGAGGATCAGAAAGCAGCCCGCATCGATCATGCTCGACGGGGCTGCCTTGAAAGTCATTTTCTGCGTGTCCAGACATTATCATCCTATCGAGTTTATCGGTTATTCGGTAGTAGGGTAAGTTATATAGGTCATCTAATTTATATGTGTCCTGTCATATCTATCTGTTTTCCATGAGATGATACAAATCAACCTATCCACTACTCCTAAAAGAGTGTTGGGTTCGGAACTATAGGTTAAAAGGTGTTTTAGAAGACACCGTCCCCCCTCAGGTCCCGAACTTCATCCAGCCGGCGGCAATCTTTTTGGATCTCCCCGACGGTTAACCCACATAAGGGCAGGGATACGCCCTCGCGGACGGATTTATGGTGTTCAACTTTATACCAAAAGGTGTTTTGGAGGGTATAGTGCAAATCGATGGGTTATATTTTTCACACTCTGAGTCGATAGCCGACCCCTGGTTCGGTCAGTAAATAGTGTGGGCGGGTTGGGTCTGTTTCGATCTTGCGGCGCAGGTTGCTGATGTTGACCCGTAACAGGTGCAGTTCGCTTTCATAAGCCGTGCCCCATACCTGTTTAAGCAGTTGGCGGTGGGTTAGGACCTTCCCTGCGTTTTGTAAAAGCAGACGCAATAGGTCGAATTCAATGGGTGTAAGTGCGATTTGAGATTCAGCCACGGTTACCTGTCGGCGGGCAATATCCACCCTGAGGTCTCCCACTTGTAAAACCGGTTCATTGGCTTTGTTGGACAACCGCCGCATGACGACCCGAATACGCGCTAACAATTCGCCTGTCCCGAAAGGTTTGGTTAAATAATCATCTGCACCGGCATCCAGGGCGGCAATCTTGTCCTGTTCGGCTTCCTGGACCGATAGGATGATGATGGGGGTTGTTGACCATTCCCGAAGACGCCGCGTTACCTCGATGCCATTGAGGTCGGGCAGGCCGAGATCGAGGATGATGATGTCGGGGTGGTGAGTGATGACAGCGTTGACTGCCTCCTGACCGTTTGAGGTTTCGTAAACCGTGAACCCTTGCGAGCTCAATACAGCCCGCAAATAGCGCCTGATAGCCCCTTCATCGTCTACAACCAGAACCCTCTGGCCCGCTTCGCTCATTGACTTGGGCCCTGGTTAGGTTTTAAAGGTAATTCCAAATAGATGATGGTTCCACCCCCAATTCGGTTGTGGGCATTCATATTCCCGTGATGAGCTTCGATGATCCCCTTGCTAATCGACAAACCCAGTCCCGTTCCGCCGACACTCTCTGTGCCTTGGACCCGGTAAAATTTGTCGAAGACGCGGGTTAAATCTTCGCGGGGGATGCCAACCCCACGATCCGCGATCTGGAGGCGTGCTTTTCCATCCATCAGGACTGCAGAGACTTCGATCAGAGAATCTTCCGGTGAATATTTAATGGCATTCTCTAGGACGTTGACCAATGCTTGCACCATGAGGGTGAAATCCATTGGCACGAGCGGGAAATCCTCCGGGACATTCACTAACACTCTATGATTCGCAACCCGTTTCCCAAGTTGCTCAAGGGCAGTCCCGATTACATCCTGGATATCGCCGGGTTCAAGATAAAGAGTAATTGCCCCGCTTTCAATCCGCGTTATCGAAAGCAGGTTGCCGACCAGCCGATTCAACCGCTCCGCCTCTTCGCGAGCCGTGACGACCAAACTCTTTCGATTTTCTTCATTTAATAAATCCGATTGTTCATCCAGACTTGTGAGCGCGCCGGTGATGGAAACAAGCGGGGTCCGCAAATCATGCGAGATGGAGTTGAGCAAAGTGGTCTGCAGTTTTTCAGTGGCTTGAAAAAGTTCAGTCTGCCGTGCCTGTTCAACAAGGCTGGCGCGTTCGATGGCAAGTGCGGCTTGATTGGTAAAAGCGGCTAATAATTGGCGCTGTTCCGGGTCGATAAAAGCATTCGGACTCTTGGGATGTATTCCCAGGACACCCACAATATTGTTCGCAGTTTTGAGCGGTTGGCAGCGCAGCGGCACAGCGGGCAGGGTGTCGGTGTCTTGACCTGCGGGCTGGTTATGCTCATAGGCCCATGTGGCCACTGCGAGTTCGTTCTCGGCACACTGATAGTTAGCCGAACTTGCGTAGGGGCGGAGGTGTCCATTTTCGGGGAGGAAAATGACGACCTCACGGGCGAAGATCTCGCCTCCGTGAGCGATAATAATGTGAGTAACGTTGTCGAGGTCGGTGGCGGAGGTCAGCTCGCGGCCCAGATTGTAGAGGACCGATGTTTGCTTTTCACGTCGAATGGCGGCTTCGGCCTGACCATGAACACGCGCTGTGAGCGAACTGATCACCAGGCTAACCAAGAACATGACCAGGAATGTCAGAATATATTGTGCTTCGTTGACCGTAAAGGTGAAATAAGGCGGGATGAGGAAAAAATCGAAGGCCAGGACACCCGCGATCGCGGCAAGCAGCGAGGGACCTCGCCCGAGATAAACCGCAGAGATGACCACAGCTAACAGGTAAAGCATGACGATGTTGGTGGGTTCGAGGGCCCCACGCACGGTAAAGCCAATGATTGTGATGAGTGCAATAAGGCTCAAACTGATCAAATAACGCCTGATCGGACGATGCGGCTGCCACCCGCCAGGTATGGCTGGTTTTAATATCTCAGTTTGGGCGCTGATGACGTATACATCGATGTTGCCACTGGCATAGATGAGTTGGTTGACGATAGAGCCTGAAATAATTTCCTGCCAGCGCGGTCTAAGCGGTCTCCCGACGACAACTTTGGTAATATTATTTTTACGGGCATAATCGATAACCGTCTCGTGAATGGACCGTCCGGCCAATGTAACGGTTTTTGCCCCCAGTTCTTCTGCTAGTTGAAGGGTCCGACCGATGCGTTCCCGCTTGACAGGATTATTTTCGGGCTTAGAAGCGATCTCCACGTACGCGGCAACCCATTCGGCATTGAGTTCATCTGCTAACCTGCGGGTGGTGCGGATAAGTTTTTCGGCCAGCGGGCTGGGGCTGATGCAAACGAGCAGGCGTTCGCTGGCTGCCCACGGGCCGGAAATGGCCCGTGTTTGCATATACGAGCGCATCTGATCATCGACCCGTTCAGCAGCGCGGCGCAGAGACATTTCCCGCAGGGCGGTCAGGTTGCCTTTGCGAAAAAATTTTTCGATTGCGCGGCTGGCCTGTTCGGGAATATAGACTTTACCTTCCTGTAAACGAATGAGCAATTCATCGGGAGGCAGGTCGATGACTTCGATTTCGGAGGCTTCGTCAATGACCCGGTCGGGGACCGTCTCGCGTACGATGATGCCGGTAACCTGGGTGACGACGTCATTCAAACTTTCGAGATGCTGGATGTTGAGGGTGGTGTACACGTCGATGCCCGCTGCCAGAATTTCTTCCACATCCAGGTAACGCTTCGGATGGCGGGAGCCTGGCGCGTTGGTATGGGCGAACTCATCCACCAGAACCAATTGCGGGAGGCGTTTGAGTACCGCGTCCACATCCAATTCTGACAAAATAACATTGTGATATTCAATCTGCCTGCGGGGTAAGACCTCCAGCCCGGCAACGAGTTCATCGGTCTCAGCCCGATGGTGGGTTTCAACATATCCGACAACCACATCCAGCCCTTGTTCTTTGCGACGATGCGCGGCTTCGAGCATGGTATAGGTTTTGCCAACACCCGCGGCATAACCGAGGAATATTTTTAGTTTTCCACGGCTGGGTTCTTCGGATTGAACGTGTTTCAATAATGCGTCGGGATCAGGGCGTTGTTCCATTAAAATTATTGTAACCCATCCAATGCCAAATTCAACAATAGAACATTGACCCTCGGTTCGCCTAAGAATCCAAACTGACGGTCTTCAGTATATGCTTCCACCAGAGATTGGACTTCTTCTTCGCTCATCCCGCGCGCTTCTGCCACACGATGAACTTGAACCAACGCCGCAGCAATGCTGATGTGCGGGTCCAACCCACTACCCGATGCGGTGACCAGGTCAACGGGAATCGGTAGGGCAAGGGTCGGGTCAGCCGCTGTGAGTGCGTCGATGCGTATCCGCACCGTTTCGATCAAACCAGGGTTTAACGGGCCGAAATTCGAACCCGTGGAAGCTGTCAGGGTTTCAGCATAAAAGGCGTTATAAGCGAATGGGCTTGTCGCGGAGGGGCGTCCCCAAAAATATTTGGGGTGGTCGAAGGATTGGCCGATCCATTCAGAGCCAACCGCTTTTCCACCCACCAGGATGAGACTGCCATTCGCCTGGTTTGGAAACAAGGCCTGGGCAATGCCCGTAACAGCAAGCGGATAGAAAACTCCTGTAACGAGGGCAAAGATCAAAAGCATAAAAAAAGCTGGGCGCAATAGGGAGATCATTATTATTCCTTCTGTAATTTCTGAGGTGGCTCATCAACCGAGGGCCAGTAGTTGCAAACCAAACCCGCCTTACACCAGATGAAGGGCAACCAATACCATATCTATCAACTTGATCCCGATGAATGGGACAATCAAGCCGCCACCCCCGTAGACCAGCAGGTTATCACGCAGTAGTTGTGCCGCACCCACCGCCCGATAAGGAACGCCGCGTAATGCCAGCGGAATTAGGGCAATGATGATGAGCGCGTTGAAGATCACCGCCGACATAATGGCGCTCTCCGGAGTGGCAAGCTGCATGAAGTTCAATGTGGTCAAAACAGGATAGGTGGTAGCGAATGCGGCGGGGATGATGGCAAAATATTTGGCCACATCGTTGGCGATGCTAAAGGTTGTCAGCGCGCCGCGGGTCATCAAGAGTTGTTTGCCAATTTCAACGATCTCGATCAGCTTGGTTGGGTTGCTGTCCAGGTCGATCATATTGGCAGCTTCGCGGGCGGGTTGGGTACCGGTGTTCATTGCCACCGCCACATCTGCTTGGGCCAGGGCAGGCGCATCGTTTGTGCCGTCACCGGTCATTGCCACAAGTTTACCCCCCGACTGATATTCACGGATCAATTTCAGTTTTGCTTCGGGTGTGGCTTGGGCGAGGAAATCATCCACGCCTGCCTCGGCGGCAATAGCGGTTGCAGTCAGTGGGTTGTCGCCGGTGATCATCACCGTCTTGATTCCCATCTTGCGGAGTTGTGCGAAGCGTTCCTTTATGCCGCCTTTGACAATATCTTTCAGGTGAATAACTCCCAGCGCCTGATGGTTGCGCGCAACCACCAGGGGTGTGCCGCCCTTGCCAGCAATGTTATCCACTGCCAGTTTCAGATCTGTCGGGATGTAGTGGCCTTTGGATTGGATCAATGCGATGATCGTATCGGGCGCGCCTTTTCGAATGGAAGTCCCATCGAAGTCCACCCCGCTGATGCGGGATTGCGCGCTGAAAGGGATAAATTGCATGCCTTTGGGTGCTTCATCACTTGACCCCATTGTGCGACCTCGTATTCCAAACTTTTCCTTGGCGAGGACAACGATCGATCGACCCTCAGGTGTTTCATCGGCGAGAGAAGCGAGTTGGGCTGCTTCCGCCAGCTCATAAGGTTTGTTTCCGTCCACAGGGATAAATTCCACAGCCTGGCGGTTGCCAAGGGTGATCGTGCCTGTCTTATCGAGCAGCAGCACATCGATATCGCCTGCAGCTTCCACTGCGCGGCCAGACATTGCAATTACGTTGCGCTGGATCATGCGATCCATGCCTGCGATGCCAATCGCGGAGAGCAATCCGCCAATGGTGGTTGGGACAAGACAAACAAGCAGGGCGATTAAAACTGTGAGGGTGATGGGCGTCCCTTGTCCAACTGCGCCTACACTGTAAAGCGAGTAGGGCAGGAGGGTGGCACTGGCCACTAAAAAGATGATCGTAAACCCAGCCAACAAGATGTTAAGCGCGATTTCATTGGGGGTCTTCTGTCGTTTAGCCCCCTCGACCATGCTGATCATCCGGTCTAAGAATCCCTGGCCGGGGTCAGAACTTACGCAGATGATGAGCCAATCGGAGAGCAGGCGAGTGCCGCCTGTGACCGCGGAACGGTCGCCGCCCGCTTCACGCACCACCGGAGCCGATTCCCCCGTAACCGCGCTTTCATCCACCGAGGCGATTCCTGTCACGATTTCGCCATCTGCGGGCAGAATATCGCCTGCTTCCACAAGGTAGAGATCGTTTTTACGCAATGCGGTTGACGAAATGATCTCAACCTTGGACACGGCACTCTGCAAATTGGTTGCGGAGCCGCTTATTTTTTTGGCGGGCGTATCCTGGCGTGCCTTGCGGAGAGACTCGGCTTGAGCCTTGCCGCGGCCCTCTGCAACAGCCTCGGAGAAGTTTGCGAATAACACCGTGAACCACAACCAGAACATAATTGCTCCGGTGAAACCTGCCGGCGCTTCGCCTCCTCCAACAAGAGCCTGGATCCATAAGATGGTAGTCAACACGCCGCCAACTTCCACAACAAACATGACCGGGTTGCGAACCATCCAGCGCGGATTGAGTTTGATAAAAGATTCCAAGATCGCTCGTTGATATACCTCCCGGCGGTAGGTGGTTTGTTTTTTCTGTTGAATGGGCATTTAATTTTCCCTTACTGATATCGAATAAAAAGGGCTGTTCTTCCGTCCGAAGTAGCCTTCAAGGATCTGGCGACTGCTTCTTGAAAAACCTCTTCATGCCAGAAGAAGGATTGTCTTAGCGCCAGGTGCGCTCCGCGCAATGAATTCATGGCGTAAAGACCATCAGGTGTTCGGCAATCGGTCCTAACGCGAGAGAGGGGATAAAACTCAGCGCACCGACAACCAGGATAACCCCCACGAGCCAGGCAACGAACAGTGGGGTGTGGGTGGGCAGAGTTCCACTGCTGGCAGGAACTTTTTTCTTTAGCACGAGCGAGCCCGCAATGGATAACGCTGCGACGATCAGCCAATACCGGGCGATGAACATACAGATGCCCAGGGCATAGTTATAGAATTGATTATTTGCCGCCAGGCCAGCAAATGCTGAACCGTTGTTGTTAGCTGCTGAAGAGAAGGCATAAAGCACTTCGCTGAACCCGTGCGGGCCGCCAGTGTTCCAAATGGCGGCGAGGCCTAATGGGTGCACAACTGCTATGGCTGTACCGATCTTCGCTAAAAGAATGGGGATCAGAAGGATGAGCGAAGCCATTTTTATCTCATGGGCTTCGATCTTTTTGCCGAGATATTCGGGGGTGCGTCCGACCATTAAGCCAGAGATGAAAACTGCGATGAGGACAAACGCCAGCATGCCGTATAGACCAGACCCTACTCCGCCGAAGATAATTCCACCCAATTGGATCATAAAGAGGGGCACTAACCCGCCAAGTGGCATAAACGAGGCATGCATCGAGTTAACCGACCCGTTGGAGGCCGAGGTTGTAATGGTAGCCCACAGCGCAGAGTTGGCAATACCGAAACGGGTTTCCTTGCCTTCCATATTACCGCCTGGGTTGATGTCGGTTTGTGTTTGGTCTACACCCATGGCTGCAAAGGCAGGGTTGCCGCCTTGTTCTGCCCAAACTGCCAACCCTAAAAACGCCACCATAATGATCGTCATGGTGATTAGGAGTGCCCCACCCTGGCGTGTATCTCCTACCATGATACCGAAGGTATGACACAGCCCAGCGGGGATAATGAGAATGGACAACATCTGCAGGAAGTTCGAAATAGGTGTTGGGTTTTCAAACGGATGGGCGGAGTTGGTGTTGAAAAATCCGCCGCCGTTCGTCCCTAATTGTTTAATGGCGATTTGCGAAGCAGCGGGACCAACAGCCAATACCTGTTCAGTTACAGGATTGCCTTTTGTGTCGGTTGTGGGTTGAAGCAGTGCAACTGTCTGGTTTTCCCTGAAGGTCTGCACAACGCCTTGTGAAACGAGGGCGAGTGAGACGAGGAGCGACAGCGGCAAGAGAATGTACAGGATCGAGCGGGTCATATCCACCCAGAAGTTACCAATTCCGGTGGCTGTGTGGCGCACTATGCCGCGAATCAACGCAATTAAGACGCTCATGCCTGTCGCAGCGGATATAAAGTTCTGCACGGTCAGGCCAAACATCTGCGAGAGATAGCTCATGGTCACTTCGCCGATATATCCTTGCCAATTCGTATTCGTGGCAAAGCTAACCGCTGTATTCCAGGCAGAATCAGGTGAGACCGTGCCTAATCCTTGTGGATTGAGGGGCAGAAAACCTTGGATTCGTTGCAGGGCATACACCGCCAATAAACCAAAGGCGTTAAACACCAATAGGGCTATGGCATAGGTCTTCCAGTTCATATCCTCATTGGGTTTGACACCCGCAAGACGATAAAAAAATCGTTCAACCGGAGCCAGGACAGGGTTGAGAAAGGTGCGCTCACCCTGGTGGACTTTGGCGATGAACGAACCCAGCGGTATTGCCAATAAGAGCAATCCCACGATAAAGAAAACGATCTGAAGCCAAGAATAGGGAATCATCCGAACCACTCCGGTTTTAGTAATGCCAAAACAAGGTAAATAAGGAGGATCAGAGTAGTGACTCCTGCAACAACGTAGAATGTGTTCATGTTTTATTCTCCATCAGCCGCTCACAGATTTTGATCAGTCCATAGGTGAGGGCGAAGAGTAAAAGTGTTAATCCGATAGAAACCAAATCGTTCATTTGTGCCTCCATTTCGACTATATTGTATGCGGTTACCGGTCAAAGAGGGAGCAAGAAAGGCAAAAAAAGGTCAAGAAAGTATTAAGAATCGGGTTTTTTCCTCCATGGCATGCCGAAATAACCCAGTGTTAGCGGATTTAAAGGAATACATCGATCATTCCGATTTCCAAAACCCAAACTTAAGCTGAAAGCCGCTCGAACGCCAGGAATAAGGACGCGAGAGTCTTGGCATCCTTGATCTGACTGCTGCGTGCCATTTGCATCGCCTTTGAGAGCGGGATAACCTGGATTTGCAAGAACTCGTCGAGGTCGTGTGCCAGCGGATTGGGAGATAACCCTGTAGCGAGGAAGACGTACATGTGCTCGGAGGAGTAACCCGGGGCAAGATAAAAATCCCCTAACAAAGTCAGTGTGGATGCCTGCATGCCGGTTTCTTCACGCACTTCGCGGGCGGCGCAAATTTCCGGATCTTCTCCTTTTTCCAAAACCCCGGCGGGCAATTCGAGCAGGTCTTCTCCTGCGCCGATGCGATATTGGTTGACAAAATAAAGGTTACCTTGGTCATCCAACGGAACGATGGTAACTGAACCATTATGTTGAACCAGGTCATAAGGGCGTATCGCACCATCTGGCAGGCGCATCTGCACTCGCTCGACCGCGAAAGCGCGGCCTTGGTAGATATTTTCACGTTCTATGGCTCGAAAACTCATTGGGCAGCCTTTAAATAGAAATGGCGGGGCGAACCCCGCCATTATTATACGATTCTTCTTCTTTACCGAACCCTCGGGTTTTAAATCAGGGGATCCTGAGGACCTGTCCAGATGTGAGGGTAAACGGGGATTGTAATTGGTTTGCGGCTGCGATTCCCAGTGGATCGACATCTCCAAAGGCGCAGGCAATGGTAAAGATCGTATCACCAGCTTTTACCGTGTAATCCGCTGGATGTGCCTTTAAGGCGCGTTCGCCTGAAACCCAAGTACCGGTAGTCGGGATCCTGAGCGTAGTGCCTTCCGCCGGTCGCGAGTTCATGTTCAGGTTGTTCGTGGCGAGGAAACCCTCCAGTTCCAGGTTGTAGCGGCGGGCGATGCAAATCGGCCATTCACCTTTTTGCAGGGTGTACGAATCTGGCCGGGTAGGTGTGGGGATCACCGGTAGAGTTGCGGTTGGCGCAGGGCTCGCTTCGACAACAAAAATGGGGGTAGCTTCTATTTCTGCATTGGGAGTAGCAGCCGCTGTAGCTATCGCAGCCTGGGTCTGCTCTACGATCTCTGTCACCCTTGCTGCCGGATCCAAAGTGTTGACCGGAAAGGGAATTTCGATGGTTGGTTCGCTATCTTCCGGCAATTTGGTAGTCGCTGAACGAGTGCATGCTGCGGTGCTTAACCCGATGAGGATTGCGATCAGCACCAGGGTGATGACTTTTTGTTTCATGTTAGATCTCCTTCTCAGGCAAAAGAGTAAAAATTCCGGCTAAGCGATCCTAAAAATTTTAACATTCTTTCTACATAGTAGCATAACCAAATCCTTGCGTCAAGCGTACTTTCCGGTCTTTCTGGTCTGTAATTACCAGTGGGTGCAAGTATTGTGCCATAATGGCCGCGGGTTGGGCAGAGGCGGTTGGATCTTCTTGTTCGGTAGTGGTGGTCGTGAAAACCAACCGCGATAAAAGAAGCGATCGTTGCGGTTTGGATGGCTGACCGGTATGAAGTCCCTGCTACCTTTTCGGCTTGAAAGGATGGCATGGATTTGGAGTTGTGCCCGGCCCTGAATTGGGAACCGCCAGCCGCGCCTCTGGTCGGGGGTTATCCCAGACATGAGGACGCGTCCACCTTGGAGGGTTCCTTTTTGTGTAATTTGTAATGTGAGGATTATCATCGGCGAAGATGATCAATTGCCACTTTTGCAACCCATGACTATGAGGTACTATTAACTGTGGAGACACAACTCTTTATTCACCTCCGAATAAGATCAAACTGGTCTCCTCCTTTGGCGACAGCCTCCGCTGAGGTTTTTTACAACCTCTAGCGGAGGCTCGATTTAACCCGCCATAGTTCGGACCGAAGAAAAAAACCTTTATTTTCCTTTTATCATTTCAGGCCTGCAATTTTGGTAATACAATTGTGAAGACGGCGCCCTCGCCAACCGTTGAGTCGACCCAAATGCGTCCTTCGTGACTCTCGACGATCGATTTCACAATTGCCAGTCCCAGACCGGTGCCGCTAGAGTCGCTGCTGATATTTGCTGCCCGGTAAAATTTATCGAAGATATAAGGAAGGTCAGCGCTGGGAATACCAATACCCTCATCTTTGACTTGCAGGATGATCTGGTTTTGTTCTACTTCCCCATAAATATGGATCTTCCCATTTTGAGGGGAATATTTAATGGCATTGTCCAGCAGGTGCTCGAACATCTGCCGAATTTGAACGGGGTTACCAAAGAAAGGTGGTAATGTGGCGGGGATGTCCATCACCAGATCATTACCTTTGCGTGCCAACGCTTTGCGGAAATTCTCTAGCGCCATCTCAAGCAACTGGCGTAAATCGAAGCTCTCTTTGCGGGTGTCGAAGCCGGCTTCAATGCGGCCCAAATTGACCAGGTCGTCGACCAGGTGGGTGATGTTTTGGACACTGGTCTGTACCCGGCGGATGAACTCTTGTTGCAGTTCGTTGACCGGGCCAGCCCTTTCGACCAATTCGGCGTAACCCAAGATCGCCGTAAGCGGAGAGCGCAAATCATGGGAAACCGTACTGATGAATTCACTTTTGATCCGGTCGAGCTTTTTTAGGTAAGTGATATCATGCAGAGTAAGCGCTGTTCCCACATCTGTAATCGGTGTGCGCTGAGCGCTAAACACACGGCCATCCTCCACCGCTACTTCGGTGCGGTTGGAAAGACTTCGCGTGCTGGTGTCCATTAATTCTAAAAGTTCAGGTTGATTAAGAACCTGGCGATAATGCTGGCCGATGACTTCACTACTGTTCAAGCCCAGGGCAGCTTCTGCAGCCTGGTTAATTAGGATGACCTCCCGGTTTTGGTCGATGACGATGACCCCATCCTGGATGCGTTTGAGGACTGTTTCGCGCTTGTTGCGTTCTATCTGAGTGTTATGATACTGATTGGCATTTTCAATTGCGATGATCGCGTACTCTGCCAGGGTAGAAAGCAGATTCACGTCCCGTTTTTGGAAAGGCAACCGGCTGTGGCGGTTATCAACACCCAACACGCCGATAATGGAATTTCTCACCTTCAGGGGAACATAGATCAGGGCATGCACAAGGTAGGCAGTCTTAATCTTTTGGGGGGTGCTCTCATCGAGGACAACCGGTTGGCCGCTTTTCAGGACCGAACCTGCCAAAGTATCCTGAATAGGCAGGCGGAACGTCTGAACGAAATCTTCCTGAAAATTTTTGGCGGCCCGCATGTACAATTCACCACTAGCGGCATCCAACATCAAAAGGCTGCCTTCTTCGGCGCCGGTCAATTCGACCGCCGCTTCGACAATTGCAGATAGGACTCCTTCGGAATCAAGTGAGGCGGTAATCGTCTGCCCCAGGCGGGCTAATGTTTCCAACTCATCCACTCGCCGGCGCAGACTATCTGTCGTCCGGCGGGATTCCAGCAAGACCCAATCCCGCAATTGCTGAGATTTAACCAGGGTGGTTTCGACCGAACGGAGGATATCTTCGGAACGCAGTGGCACGCATAGGTAATCTTTTATCCCCATGCGCAAGGCCTTTTTTAAAAGGTCGGGGTTGTCTTTATGAACAAAAAGCATCACCGGCAGTGCCGGATATTTGCTGATAATCTCTTGGGCTGTTGCCAAACCATCTTTATGGTCTAACTTATCGCTTAGGATAACCAGGGCAGGGTTGGTATCCTCCAGGTGTTTCATTGCAAGGTCCTGGTCCTGGAAATGGTCAACCTTATAACCGGCAGACTGAAGAACACGCTCCAACAGAAAGGATACCTGCGGGTCAGAAAGGATGACGGAGATACTCTGGTCTTTAGGTTTAGTGCTCATTGTTCATGGGTTGTTATTGGTGTAGGTTCTGGTATCTGAATTGAGGAGCTCAAGCGGTTGGAAAGGTTAAATGGAAACTTGCGCCTTGTCCCTGGTTCCGTTCTGCCCAAATTGTTCCATTTTGACGGCTGATGATTTCTTTTACCAGGGGTAGTCCAACCCCGAGTCCGCTAAACCAGCCCGACCGAGTCTGTTCGGAAGAGGTGGTCTGATCAAACAGGTTTGTCAGTTCACGCGGATCGATTCCGATGCCGCCGTCTATAACGGTGATGTGCGCGTCGCGATCCTCCACTATTTCCAAATAGACACGCACCTGCCCGCCAGGGTTACTATATTTTATCGCATTACTTACAAGACTGTTTAATGCCTGGATAATAAGACCTTCATCCCCCAGGATAAAAACCGGTTTGGAAGGGATATGTGAAACCAGCGCCAGGTTGTGCGGATTCGCAACTACCAGGAACTGGTTGACCGTTTGGCGCACCAGGTTGTTTAAATTGATCCTCCGAGCGGTGCGATGGATTCGGGTTGCCTGCATGGGAGAAATGGCTTCCATTAGTTGGTTGAGGTTGAATAAAGCCCCCTGGATAGCCGCTATTTCCTGGCGTTGTGTGATAGACCAGCTGGTGGCGGAATCATTTATTAGGTGGTTAAAACTGTTTTGTAAAACTTCCTGGTAAGAGTGTAACTCTTTTTTACCTTTTTGATGTAATTCGTAGGAGATTTTTTCTCCCAGCAAAGCCTTTTCAGCCCGAACTTGAAGCTGTTGGACTCGCTCTTCCATTACCCGAAATAGACGTGCATTGACCAAAGAAATGGACGCAAAATCGGCGATTGCTTCAACAAGATGTTGTTCACCTTCGGTGTAGGGGTTGGCTTCGCGGCGGACCAGGGTTAGCAAGCCGATCACCTCGCGCGAGGTTTTGACGGGTACGATCAACGCCGATTTGCCTAAGTTCGAAATTTTGAAGCGTTTGAGCGGAGCTCCATGAATACATAATGGTTCGCCAGACACGGCGACCAGGGGACTAATCCCATCATCCCAGGGTTGATTGAGGCGCACCGGCAGCGAGACGGGCAAATTGTGTTGGGCAGCCAGTAAAAAAGCCTTGCTATTTTCATTGCGCAGCATGAACCAGCCCAGGTCCGTTTGGGTGGCTTTGCTCACACTTGATAAAATTTTATCCAACAGGTTGGCCTGGGCAGTAATGGAAGTGACCTCTTTGCCCACCTTAATAATGGTGGACAGCTCGTTCCCTTTTTGGTGCAATTCCTGATTGGCTCGTTGAAGTTGGTGGGCAAGATATTCGCGTTCGCGCTTTTCACGCACCTGTTTGAGGTTGCGTTCAACCGCGGCTAAGATCTCGGTCTCTCGGGTTGGCCAGATCAGGTAATCGGCAGCGCCCAGGCGAAAAGCCTGGATGATTTCCCCCTCCATCCCCTTGCGAGCGGTCAAAATTACCGGAATGTTCATGCCTTGTGAAGAGAGGGCAACCAGTAAATCTTTTCCACTTAGGCCTGGAAGTTCCAAATTGGAAATAATCACATCCGGAGAAATTTGAATAGCCTGTGTAATGGCCGCCGAAGCGTCTGCCACGCTGACAACCTGATACCCGGCAGCCTGTAATGCCTGCCGGCTAATAAAATCACGAATGATCGGATCGTTTTCAACAATCAGGATACGATCTTGCGATTCTTTCATTAAGATTAATCATAGCACGATATATAAAAAAGAAATAACAGTCACTATGCAATCCATTTACAATTCTGTTTGTTTCTAAACACCGGAAAAAAATGCGAATCATCCTATGTTTGTATTTGTTGTGTTTCACCATCCCAGGCTATCGATAAAGGGAAGGTTTGGCGGATTCGAAAGGGACTGCCACCGTGCAGGAGAGCGGGTATACCTAATCCCAAATCGGGGTTATTTGATGAAGTTTGGAGTGGTAAAGAATACCGATCCATTCCTCTTGGGTATAAAGTTGTTGTTCAGTGCTCTTGTTAAGCGGATTGAAAGCCCTGCATTAGAATTACGTAAGAGGTCTTATCTGCCACTTGACTTCAAGGTAACAGCAATAATAAAATGAAGGTGTGGAATACAAGGATTACTACAAGATATTGGGCGTCTCTAAAACTGCCAACGAAGATGATATCAAGCGGTCGTATCGAAAGCTTGCTATGAAGTACCATCCCGATCACAATCCGGGGAATAAAGGGTCCGAAGAAAAATTCAAAGAAATCAATGAGGCTTATGAGGTCCTGGGTGATCGAGAAAAAAGGGGACGTTACGATCAATTAGGCGATTCCTACCAGCGTTGGCAGCAGATGGGCGGCGCACCTGGTGGGTTTAATTGGGAACAGTGGACCCATGCAACCGGCGGCGGGCGAACCGTTCAGGTAGATGTAGAGGATCTGTTTGGTAGTAATGCTGGCTTTTCAGATTTCTTTAGCGCCATTTTTGGCGGGATGGGTGGCCAGACGATGCGCCAATCTGCCCGCCGCACTCGGAGACCGACTTCCTTAGAACACCCGGTTCAGATCACATTAAAAGAAGCATATCAAGGTACAAGCCGGATGTTGAATGTCGATGGTCGCCGTCTGGAAGGCAAAATTCCACCTGGTGCTCAAACCGGGACAAAAATCCGCCTTAGAGGCGTTGGCCAACCAGCTCAAGACGGCCAAAAAGGCGATCTTTACCTGGTCATCGAAGTGTTGGCGGACCCACTTTTTGAGCGCAAAGAGAATGATTTATTAGCCGAGATCAGCATTGACCTGTACACCGCTGTATTGGGTGGGCAGGCGCGTGTCGCAACCCTGAGCGGGGAGGTCATGCTGACTATCCCACCTGGCACACAGCCAGGTCAGAAGTTCCGTCTAACCGGGCGGGGCATGCCGAAACTGCGTTCCCCGCAATCTTTTGGAGACCTTTTGGTTACGGTCAAAGTTCAAATTCCGCACCAGATTACCGAAAAACAACGAGCGTTGTTCGAGCAGTTGCGCACGGCTTGAGAGTCTGGATCAGCGGTATTACAATAGAATAGTGGATAGCTTTCGTCTCTCAGCGATCGTAATTCATTCCACGGTTCCAAATTCAAGACGTAGCTTTGGGTAATATACAATGATTGGAAGGTTTAATTGAACAAAAAGCCGATACTCCTGGTTACTCTTTTGTTCGTAATTCTAACGGCTGCTTGTGGTTTTTCGATCCGTTTGCCATTTACGGCTGAAGATACGCCTGCACCTCCGGTTGCCCAGGGTCTGGGCGAAACCCTCAGTCCATTAAATAATGATTCGCCCGAATCCATGCTGCCATTGCCTCCCGTGGCTGCATTGCCCGATCTAGCGGATTTTGACTTGTTCGAGCGTGACAACCTCCTGCCCATCCTTTACGATCGGGTTTCGCCTGGGGTGGTTTCCATCCTGGTTTCAAATGACATGGGCGGCAACACGGGTTCGGGGTTTGTATTCGATCAAGAAGGACATATCGTCACCAATTTCCATGTCGTGGATGGGGCCACAGCCATCGAAATTGATTTTCCCTTTGGATTGAAGACTCGCGGTGAGGTGATCGGGGTCGACAGCGATTCGGATCTGGCGGTTATCAAAGTAGATGTGCCCAGCGAGGTTCTGGTACCGTTGCCGATGGGCGATTCTGACCAGATGCGGGTTGGTCAGACGGTGGTTGCCATCGGCAACCCATTTCGACTTTCGGGCACGATGACCATTGGGATTATCTCCGCTAAAGGTCGTACCTTGGAATCGTTGCGTCAGGCGGATGGCGGCAACTTTTTTACCGCTGGTGACATTATCCAGACAGATGCGGCGATTAACCCAGGCAACTCTGGTGGGCCGTTACTTAATCTCCGTGGTGAGGTCATTGGTGTTAACCGGGCGATTCGCACCGTCGGGGCAACTGCGATGGGCGACCCTGTTAATAGTGGGATTGGTTTTGCAATCTCTGGGAACATCGTTCGTCGGGTTGTACCTGTCTTGATAGCCGAGGGAGAATATGATTACCCATTTTTGGGCATTACCAGCCGTGAAATGCTTACCCTGGATATGATCGAAGAATTGGGCTTACCGTTGCATTATGGTGCTTATGTCATTGGGGTTACACCAGGCGGCCCAGCCGACCGGGCAGGGGTGATTGCCGGAAACCAACCAACTAGTTTTCCTGGATTACTGGGCGGCGGTGACCTCATTGTGGCTATCGACGGTCATCCGGTGATGAGCTTTGGAGAGATGCTTAGCTACTTAATTAATCATAAATCGCCTGGAGACCAGGTCGTTTTGACAATTTTACGCAGTGGCGAAGAAAAGGAGGTGACGATCACATTAGGCCTTCGGCCTTGATGTTGGCGGAAAGATCGTTTCAACTTAAATAATTAATGAAGGAGGTTGGCATGTTGGCAGAACGTGAGCTGCGGGAATTACTGCAATTCATTTCACCTGAACCCGTCCTCAGCGTCTACCTGAATACGGATCCATCCCTAGGAAATAAAGACGCATATCGGCTCCGCTTGCGCAACTTACTAAAGGGGGTAAGCCTGCCTGAGGATGTTGTAAAAATAGAAGCCTATTTCCAACACGAGTACGATTGGGCCGGGCGCGGTGTGGCAATTTTCTCCTGCGTCCCGCTAGATTTCTTCCGTATCTATCCATTGGCGGTACCTGTTCCTGACCTTGTGCATGTTTGTGACCGGCCCAGCGTGCGGGTGCTGGCCGACCTTTTGGATAGTTTTGGCGGGTATGGAGTTGTTCTGATCGACAAACAAGGCGCCCGGGTGTTTTCATTCCACCTGGGTGAATTACAGGAACAAGAGGGGGTATTGGGCGAATCAGTCAAACGAACCAAACATGGCGGCGCTTCTTCTTTTCCCGGTGGGCGCAGTGGTGTTGCTGGCCGCCCCCGGGCTGTCGAGGAAGTAGTCGAGCGTAATATGAAAGAATCGGTTGAATTCGCGATCGACTTTTTCGAGGCTAACCGTGTACGCCGCATTTTGATAGGTGGGACCGATGATAATGTGGCTATGTTTCGCAGCCTGTTGCCAAAAACCTGGCAGAGCTTGATCGTCGGTGTTTTTCCGATGGGAATGAGCGTTGGCCATGCTGAAGTATTGGCCAAAGCGATGCAGGTCGGTCAGGATGCAGAAGAAAAGCGGGAAGCCTCACTCGTTGAAGAAATGCTGACCAGGGCAGCAAAAGAGAGTGGTGCTGTGGTCGGGTTGGATGCTACCCTGGATGCCATAAATAGCGATCGGGTGAGCACCTTGGTGATTTTAAATGGTTACCAACAACCAGCCTACCGCTGTACGGATTGTGGTTTCCTGACGGTAAAACCTTTGCGAACCTGCCCGAGCTGCAGCGGGGCCATGACCGAAGTAATGGATATGGTTGATTTGGCTGTCAACCGGACAATGCGCCAAGGTGGGGATGTTGAAGTGCTGCACGGTAATCTGGAGCTGGATAAAGCCGGGAAGATTGGCGCGCTCCTCCGTTACTAATCCCTGAATAAGATCTTACCGGTGCTTAACCGAAAACGAGTTCGCGAATCAGATGTGTTCGGGCAACTTTATCGCCCGAACACATCTCAAATATTTCCCTTTCCTGCCTTTAATTCGGAGCTTTTCCGCTGGTCTAACGGCGTTCGATCCGGGTTAGATTTTCACTCAGAACGCGTAATTCTTCCAACGCCATGGCAGAGTCGTTCGTCAGTTTAGCGCGGATCGATGTAAGCCTTTCCACGAGGGCGGTGGAAGTTTCGGGGATTTCCAATAATGCGGTTAAGATTCTCAAGTTTCCATCGGCCGCGCTCAACTCCTGGCGGGTGGTTAACAGATCCTTGGTTACCAACGCCAGGCGTGCAAAAGCGATATTGGTCTGTACTTCTGCCAATGCCTGGTTGAAGGTGGTGTTCGTAAGTTGAACTTGGATGGACTCCAGTTCTTCCTGGGCCTGTTTAAGGGTGTTCTGCGCGACCTGGAATTCATTTTCGGTTTGGGCTAGCTGCGCCATTGTCGTGCTCAGTTGGGTCTGGGTTTCGCGCAGCTCCAGCGCGATGGGTCTGTAGAGCGAGATATAGCAACCAACAAAACCAAGGATCAGAGCGACCAGCCCAACCATCACCCAGGGCAAGGCTTTGCGGAAAAAATTCGGTGTGCCGACGGATGAACCGCTCTCTTTGGCTGGCAGCGGAGAGAAGACTTCGCCACTCACAGGCAACGCTTCAGGAATGGACTCGGGAGCCGCACCAGGTTCTTCAACCGGATCCCTTTCTTCTGGAGGACTACCAACGATTTCTTTTTCAGTTTCTTCGTTATTTTTCGGGGCATTTTTGTCTTCCATAATTTTCCTCTCGATGGAATGATAAGAGCCACTTAACCCTACACGATTGCGGCAATTTCCTTAGGGTGTGGGTGAAGGTTGGATGATAACGGTCGGAGCAGGCGTGGAAGCCGGAGGTGTAGCGGAAAATATCGTCCTGGATTCCAACCGGGCATTTTCTGGCAGGCCCTCCAGGATGATCATCTTCCAGGCTGTTTCCAGATCATCGCGCGCAAGCACCGGAAACTCGGGCAGGTTGCGAAGTGCAGAATCCAGCCGCCCAAGCCAGGCCGCCTGGGTGGCTTGCTGTTCAGGAGTACCACTTTTTTCCATGGCGGTCAGTAAAAGGCGGGCCAGTTCTATCTCCTGGCGCGCCTGTCCAAAATTGTTTTGCAGAATACTCAACAAGCTGCGATTGAGCAGGGCAGCTACCCGCAGAACGGTGGTTTCACGCTGAAGCTGCGCCAGGCGCGGGTCTCCGTTATCCAACCGGGTCTGATTTTCTTGGGCCAGACCGAGGGCTTTTTCGGTTTCGAGGCTTAAAGACTGCAATTCTTGGGATAACGTGTCCAACCGCATCCAATGGTTATCTTGTTCATCCAAAGCAGCCTGGAGTAGTGCCTGGTCGGCATGTAATTCGGCCAGGGCTTCACTATCCATAATTCTTTGATCCGCGAGTGCCGAGAGTTGCTGCTGGAAGGAATGCAGGCGTTGGTTAACTTGATCCTGGTTTGCAACCTGCCTGGTTTCCAGAATGCTGATGCGGTTGGTGTTTTCTTGAGCTGGTAAGATGCCATTTTGGTAGATGTACACAAGCCCAAAATAAACCAGCCCGCCCAGAATTGTGGCTGCGAACAAGATCAGAATAAGACGAAGCAGCGCGCGCATGAAAACCCCCAGTGCAAGCATAAAACGTGTGCCAACGGACAGGTTGTTCGAATCGTTCATTTCAGCCTCCGGTTAAGGGGTTTCTGTTGGGTTGAGGAGGTCGCGCAGACCATCCAGGAAGTTTTGGAAAACCAGCGTGTGTTCTTGTAATTCCTCTATCTGGCCGGAAAATAATTCGATATTTTCCACAAGGCGGTCCATTTCCTGGTTGGTGGCATTCAAGTCGCCGCGCAAGTTTTCATGGTTTCTCTCCAAAGTGGTGATCCGCCCGCCGAAACCCTCGATGGTGTTCAGGCGGTTTTGTAAGATTTCGATGTCACCTTCCAGAACTTGCACGCGGGTGGCGAGGGTTTCTGAATCCGCCAGGAGAGTGCGGACAGTGCTGGCTGAGGCGAAGTTCAGTGTGCCGTTGAGCAAGGTGAGAACTCCCAGGTTGAAGATAAACGAGAGCACCAACACCAAAATGGCGAGTGCTGCCCCAATCCAGATAACCTCTCCGCGTGTTATTGGTTTTTTTTCGGCGGGTTTGGCTGGAGGTGGCGAGCCTTCTCGAGGTGCAGTTTGGACAGCCGGTTGGTCCATTGCCCGTTTTTCTGGAGCCGGCAAGGTGGGCTGCTCGTCTTTGAAGGGGTCCGGCAAAGGTTCTCCCTTGGGTTCCAAATCTGCGGCCGTTTCTGAAACTTGTTCGGGTTGGGGCTGGGTAGATGTTTCCTCAATTACCATGGTGATTTCCGGAAGATTGCTTTTCACAACGGGCTCATGGGCTGTTTCTACGGATTCTGCCTTGGTTGGGTCGAGGGTTTCTACCTCAGAAATTTCGGTTACCGGCAATAAAGCGAGTTTTTCAAAAACTGGGCGATCCTGGAGGGTAAACCGCAGATACGGGCGGAGTTGATCGAGCAGGGTTGCCCCGATCCCGCTGACGCGCTGGAGGTCATCGATGGATTCGAAAGGTCGGGCTATACGGATCCGACCAGCTAATTTAGGTCCGATCCCTGGAACGGATTCCAGCTCTTCATGGGTAGCCAGGTTGATATCAACACTTGTTGGTAGGATGTTCATCATACTTTCCCTTTTTTATCTATAACGGTTTAATCATCGGTCTCCAGGCAAAGCCAGGCTTGGGATTAGGCAGCGAAATCTATTTGACCGGTGGCCGCGGTTGAGCTTTGTGTGGGTATAACGCCTTCAATCATGAGCATGATTAATCCGTCTTTGGCTGTTAATTCAGTATACCGTCAGGAATACAATTCTGCAAATTGGTAAAAACCGCGTGTCTGTCCCAAAATTGGTTGGTGATTTACAAGAATTACCCACAGGCAATTGTCTCCCATCCTCTGGTTCAAGTAATCATGCCACCCCCACCCCGGCCGCCATCAAGCCTCTTTT
>Ga0207950_100176_pt1 | contig 24435 bp, 17 predicted proteins | sample Subbio11_8B_AprC_FD_184814 | JGI IMG/M metagenome (GOLD analysis project Ga0207950, IMG submission 184814) | Serpentinite rock and fluid subsurface biosphere microbial communities from McLaughlin Reserve, California, USA - CR11_8B_AprC (SPAdes) | ecosystem: Environmental > Terrestrial > Deep... | reverse complement strand
CTTAGAATTGCATGGCTACAAGACATTTGCCAGCCGGACGAATTTTGAATTCCCCGGGTCGATAACGACCGTTGTAGGCCCGAATGGATCCGGAAAATCAAATATTGCCGATGCGATCCGCTGGGTACTAGGAGAACAGTCGTATAGCCTGTTGCGCGGCCGTAAAACCGAGGACATGATTTTTTCTGGATCTGAAATGCGTCCGCGAGCCAGTATGGCTTCGGTGATGATCACCTTTGAGAATGATGATGGTTGGCTGCCTATCGATTACAGCGAGGTTTCGATCGGCCGGCGCGCGTACCGGGATGGGCAGAACGAATATATCCTCAATGGGCAAAAAGTTCGTTTAAAAGAGATTTCAGAATTATTGGCTCAGTCTGGGTTGGCTGAACGAACCTACACCATAATTGGCCAGGGATTGGTGGATGCCGCTTTATCACTGAAACCGGAGGAACGGCGGCGGTTTTTTGAGGAAGCGGCTGGCATCGGGCTTTACCGCTCACGGCGTGAAGAAGCGCTCAACCGGCTGGATAGCACTCACCGAAATCTGGTACGGGTTCATGATATTTTGGGTGAATTACAACCCCGTTTACGCAGCCTGGAAAAACAAGCGGCCCGGGCAATGGAGTACGATCGAATTAAGGCCGACTTGCGGATTCTACTGAGAGAATGGTACGGCTATCATTGGCACCGTACCCAGCGTGATTTAACCCATACTCGGGCCGTATTAGCAGGTCAAGAAGGTCGCCTGCTTCAGGCGCAGCAAAAGATGGACGAGGTTGAATCACGTCTGAAAAACCAGCGTGAGGAATTACACCATCTGCGCAATGAATTAAATCAATGGCACCTGGGCTCGGCGGACCTGCACCGCCAGCGAGAATCGGTCAGCCGGACCCTGGCCGTGTTAGATGAGCGCCAGCGTGCGTTAACCCACCAGTACCACTTACAACAAACGGATATGGCTCGCCTGGAAGAAGAAGAAAAAACCTATCAAGAGCGCCTGGAACTGGTCCGTGCTGAAAAGCTCACCCTAGAACAGGCATTTAATGAGGCGAAAAACCAATCCGACACCGCCCAGGCCTTGTTGGCTGCGAAGCAGGCAGAACGAATTAAGGGGGAAACCCAAATAAATGAGCTGCGCCGAAACCTGGTTAAGAGCGAAACCCGGCAGGTGGAACTGCGCGCCTATCGAAATGAATTGAACCGCCGTCTGGATGGTTTGACCAAGGAAAAAACCAGGCTGGAACAAGGTTTGGAAAAGGTGCAGATCGCGGTCGACCTTGCTCAAACACGACAAAAAGATACGGATAAAGCCCAACAAGAGTGGGAAAATGAACGGCTCGGGTTGGATTCCAGGCTGCAAAGCATTGTAAAAAAAGAGACCGAAATAAAGGAAGAACAGAAGGGATGGCACGCAAAGCTAACCGAGAAGCAAGCAGAAATAACCCGCTTGAAAACCCATCTCGACGTGCTAGAGCAAGCTGAACTCAGCTTTAGTGGATTAAATCAGGGGACACAAAGGGTTTTAAAAGCAGTGCAGGACGGGTTTCTACCCGGCAACCATCGAACGATCAACCGGCTGTTCGAAGTACCGGTCGAATTTGAGGCGGCGATTGCAGCCAGTTTAGGTGACCTTTTGGATGGGATCGCTTTGGACGCGAATTCAGATCCGGAAAAAGTACTGGAGATACTGGAAGGCAGCGAAAAAGGGCGGGCTGTGCTTCTGCCGCTGGCCTGGCTGCGGACATTACCCCGCCTGATCAGTCCAGCGGATCCAGACTGCCTGGGGGTAGCCGCCGGTTTGGTGCGCAATCCGGAAAATCTTGATCCAGTCATAGATTTGTTGTTAGGTCAGGTACTGTTGGTCAGAAATCGTCAAGTCGCCCGTAGACTGGCATCTCAGCAACCGATGCACGTGAGGGTGGTCACCTTAAAGGGTGAGGTGTTCTATGGTAATGGCATCGTGACTGCCGGGCAAGAGGGACGCTCCGGTCTAATTTCTCGACCCCGCCAGATAAGAGAATTGCATACAGGGCTAGAAAGCCTTGAAACCGATTTGCAAAAAACAAAAGAAGAATTAAAAATAATCGAAAACCAGCACGAAAAAATCAATCGAGAACGCCAAGCAACAGAAAAAAGTTTAAAAGAAGTTGTTCAACACCATGAAAAAGCTGCCCGACTGTTTCAAAAAGCTGTGCTAGAAATAGAACAGGAGCATCAAAAATTGGATTGGCAGCGGAAACAGATGGACCAGGTTGCTTCTCAAATTGAACAGGCCGGTGGTGAAATCGGCAAATTATTGGTCGAGGAAGAAAAAGCTCGTGACGGACAGGAATCTCTTGATGTGCAAATTCGTACCTTGGAGCGAGAATTAGAAAAACTGACCCTCGATGAGTACCAAGCCCAACGGGTGCATTGGGACACTCAGGCGGCGATTAATGAACGAGTTTTGAAAGAAAGCGCGAATCGGGAGAGGGAATACTTGGCGGCCTTGCAAGGCAACCTGGCACAACTGGGTTTGCTTCGCGGAAGGCAACAAACAGCAACGGAACAACTGGCGCAGCTCGAAATCGAAAAAAATAACCAACGCGAACAAGAGGATCTCCTTAACCAAGGCATCGAAAAATTACGCCTTCAGATCGAGCCGGCTGAAACCCAATTAAACGGAATGGAAAGTCGATACGAACGTGTACTCGAGGAGCAAACCGTGTTGCAACAAAATCTTTCCGTTTCAGACCGGGCAGTAACCCAAGCCCACTTAGAAATGACCCGTGTGCGCGAATCACTCGATCATCTACGCCGGAGGATTGAGGAGGATTTTGGACTGGTTGCTTTCGAATATCAGGTGGATATTTCAGGCCCAACCCCGCTGCCCTTCGAGGGGATGGTAGAACAACTTCCGACTGTGGTCGAATTACCAGCCGATTTGGAAGATACGATTAACCGCCAGCGCAGCCAGTTACGCAGGATGGGGGCGATTTATCCGGAAGCTCAACAGGAATATCAATCTGTCAAGGACCGTTATGAGTTTATGTCCTCCCAGGTTGTGGATTTAAAGAAGGCGGACGAAGATTTACGCGAAGTGATTGCCGAACTCGATGCATTGATGAAGAAGGAGTTCCGTAAGACGTTCGATGCGGTTGCTGCCGAATTTAAATTGAATTTCACCCGTTTGTTTGGGGGAGGTTCGGCGCGGCTGTTGTTACAGGATGAAGAAAACCCGACCGAAACGGGAATTGATATCGAAGCGCGCTTACCGGGACGACGAGAGCAAGGATTGTCACTCCTTTCCGGCGGAGAACGCAGCCTGACCGCGGTAGCACTTATTTTTTCATTGTTGAAAGTCTCGCCAACCCCGTTCTGTGTTTTGGACGAAGTGGACGCCATGTTGGACGAAGCCAATGTTGGCCGTTTTTGTGAATTATTGATCGAATTAAGTCAGAACACACAATTTATCATCATTACCCATAATCGTAACACGGTCCAGGTAGCGGATGTGATCTATGGGGTGACGATGAGTAAGGATACCGCCAGCCAGGTGATCTCCTTGAGGCTGGATGAAGTTACCGCAGACCTGGTTAAGTAAAAAGCAAAAGTGGCCGCAGACTTCTATCGCGGCCACTTAGGTTTAGTACACTTTCAGTTCATCAACCGGGTTTAAACCCCCAAGCCCGGAGGCAGGGTAGGGACCGTTGGAACACGGTCCTGCCAGTTTTGGAATCTTTCAACCTTCATCTCGGCTTTCACTTCTTCTAACCAGAGGGAGAATTGCTCCTGTTTTAATTGTTGCAACCGGTCAGGAGTAATAGGACGGACTTCTTTCCCTAAAAGTTGAATGATGTGGAACCCAAAACTTGTCTCCACCGGGTCGCTGATCTGTCCAACTTCGGTCAGAGCAAAGGCGGCAGTTTCAAATTCTGCTACCATTCGTCCACGTTCGAACCACCCTAAATCTCCACCTTGAAGTTTATTGGATTCGTCGGTTGAGAACAAGGCAGCCATTTCGGTAAAGTCCTCTCCTTGTTTTACACGTTCCAAGACCATTTCAGCCTCTTCCAAGGTTGGGACGAGGATATGACGAGCCCATACAAATTCACCCTGATCGGAAATATCTCCGGTAATTTGTTCCAAAACCTTATCTTGTAACAAACTGATGTGGAAGATGGCACGAAAGGATTGGGCATCAAATTGCGCTTCTTGTTCCAGGGTTTGGGTGTATTCGTCAAACAAAGTCTGGAATCCTTCTTTGGTGAAGGGTGTAGGGGTTGGGAATGGAGTCGGCGAGGCTTCGGGGGTGGCTTGAGGTTCCTCCTCAACTGCAGTTGGGGTGGGGGTGGCCGGAATTTCTTCCACTAGCGTGGGGGCGAGGGTAGGGGTGGCAGTTGATGGGACGAGGGTGAGCTGTTGAGGTGAATAGGTGGCAGTTACAAAGGGAGTCGGGGTTAGTTCTAAGTCTGTTCCGGCTTCCTCAAGGTAGCCAAAGGCTACTTGGATGGCTTCATCGATCTCTTGTTCGCTGACGGTGATGCCCATTTTCTCGGCCTGAAGGGTAATGACGGCATCATTGATCAACTCTTCGATGACTTGCTCACCAAGGGCGATTGGATCTTGTAATAATGCCACATTGGATTGAATCTGGTTATCAAAGAATCCCCCACCCCCTTCAGCAGTCTGGAAAAGCTGGCTGTATTGGATAAGCTGAATGGTATTTTGGATCAGTTGAAAACGATTGTAACGTGTACGGGCCTGGAATTGTTCCAGGCTAATATCGATACCTTCTACTTGGGCAACTGGTTTGCGTGGCGCAAGGACCAACTGGTCCAATAAACCGTAACCCAACACGAGTACGACCAAAACCGTTAATGTAATCGAAAAAACCATTACAATCGTGCGTTGTTTCTGTTCTCGGGTGACTCGGTTTTGTTGTTTAGAAGATATGTTTTTTGAACGAGGTACATTGGCCATAAATACGACCTTTCATAACATAAGTAACAGGGCATTGAGCGTAGAACCGCTTATGCCCCATTCTTCTGGCTTGTTTGGGATTTAACGGACTGCGTCGTTCCAGCTTTCGCCAACAAACGGAAGCATTGCAATTTGTCGGGCACGTTTAATTTCCTGGGCCAAGGTTCGTTGGTGGCGGGCACAGGTTCCGGTCTGGCGGCGAGAGCGGATTTTGCCGTCTTCGGTGATGAAGCGGCGCAACAGATCGATTTGCTTATAGTCGATCACGATATTTTTATCCGCGCAGAATTGACATATTTTTGGGCGAGCGATGTAACGACGTGGACCGAAGGCCTGGTCGTTCTCACCTGGATTGTGTTCAGACATACGTACTTTCTCCTAAAATGGATATTCGTCTTGATTTTCGACTTCGGTCAGATGATCGGTGGTTTGAGCATGACTGACCTCGCGGCGATCGCCAAGGATCAACATTTCGTTGGCAACGACTTCAACCGTGGCGTGTTTGATCCCTTCCGAGTCTTCCCACCGGCGGGTTTGGATACGACCTTCAATGTAAACCTGTAATCCTTTGGTCAGATATTGTTTGCAGATTTCGGCCAAATTACCCCAGGAAACGATATTGAACCATTCGGTCTCAGAATGGCGTTCACCATCCGACGTATTCCAAGTCCGATTGGTAGCAACACTGAAGGTTGTAACCGGACGACCCGATGGTGTATACCTCATTTCTGGATCGCGTCCCAGATGACCAATGATCATGACTTTATTAAGGCCTCTGCTCATTGTTTACTCCTTGGTAGCCTGCCCCTATCCGAATCTCGACTCCGAATCTAAATTAATGTCGGTTGATCAAGCTGTAACGCATAATTGGCTCAAATAAGCGCAAATTGCGTTCAAATTCGCCACTCGATGATGGCAGCATTTGTAGATCAAGCAAAACATATTGCCCATCTGGGCGTTTATTGATAGAGTAGGCCATACGCCTTTTACCCCAGATGTCGACTTTTGCGACTGTACCACCGAAATCGGTTATCCAGCCTTGGATTTTTTCAATGACACCTTTTATGGCGGTATCATCCAGGTCGGGCTGGATGATGACAATCAACTCATAGTTACGCATGTTCTGATCCTCCTTTCCTCGGGATAGCCCTCTGACGACGCTGTAAGCGAAGCAAAGAGCGGAAAGCAGCAATGATTTTTTAATTGTCTGCAGATTGGCTAAGTTTACTACAAAACCTAAAAAAAGGTAGGGTAGGCCGGTTGGCACGGCAGTGTCTTGTAAAGGGAGGGTGACAGGTGCACCTATAGATGGTTCGGGATCTAACCGTCGTTGGCGCACGGTGGGAATCGGCAGATTATAATGATGGCAACGAAACTGTGGAGGATAAAATGCAAATCGAAATCCTGTATCGTCCGTCTTATTCGGGTGCAAAAATAACTTTGAGTGCCGCCGAGGGGATTGTTTGCGAGTCTGGGGCAATGGTCGCAATGTCCACAGATTTGCAAGTGGAAACAAAAATGCGTGGAGGTTTGCTGAAATCACTGGCGCGTTCAGTCCTCGGTGGAGAATCATTTTTTGTTAATACTTTTCGAGCAGGACCTAAAGGTGGAGAACTGCTTTTAGCGCCAGCACTGCCAGGCGACGTATTCTCAATTGAATTGCGAGGTGAGCAATATTTGGTGCAGTCCGGGTCTTTTCTGGCATCGGCCGAGTCAATTGAGACCGACCCCAAGTGGTCTGGAGCTCGGACCTTCTTTGGTGGGGAAAATTTGATCATGCTGCGTTGTGGCGGGAATGGCGCACTCATCCTCTCCAGTTATGGGGCTATCCATGAGGTTGATTTGGCAGCCAGCGAACAGGTGACGGTCGATACGGGTCACCTGGTCGCGTTTTCGGAAAAATTAACCTTTAAGGTCCGGGCAATCGGCGGATTGAAATCTACGGTATTAGGCGGGGAAGGATTGGTGATTGATCTGACCGGACCCGGAAAAGTGTTGCTTCAGACCCGCAGTGAGAGGGCCTTCCTCCATTGGTTGGTTCCCCACTTACCGAAGAAGTCAGATACCTGAACCGGACCGAGGTGAATCAGCGGAAGGGTATAAACCCCTCTGACCTTGACGACATTTAGATGGTTACAACGAGATGTCTGCCCTAGCTATAACCTGACCAGGAAAAGTTTACAACCCAATGAGGAGGTGATTGGAATCGACCCTTTTGTACCAGGCGCGGAAGGCAGCAGTCTCCTGGAGTGATTGATAGATCGAGGATTGCAAACGCTCGGCATCGTCTTTGCGATTCATACCACCTTCAGCGATCCTCATCCTATTTTCCGATTTTGATAAGATGCGGATGTATCCACGGGCAGCTAACCAATGGAGACCCAATTCCACAGTAAGGGAGGGTTGGTTTAATATCGCTGCAATTTCTTCCCAATCGATTTCCCCGCTGCGGGTGCGGAGGGCGTAACGAACCATTCCGGTCAGGTGTTCAAGGAAGAACTGAGGCTCATCCGAAAAACCATAGACTGCGCACAGAATGACTCGGTTTGGTTTAACGGTGTCCAAGGCTTGCCCGAGTTCAATGCGTCCGGGGGGTGGATTCCAGATGAGCAGAATTTCGGCCGGTTTTAATTTTTGCAGGTTAGCAATTGGAAATTGTAATCCGGATTGCTTGTCTGCCCAGGCGATGATCGACTGTTGTTTGGCAAATGCAACCACTTCAGCGAGTGGGTTGGGCGAATCGCGCAGGTCGAGAATTTCCAGGGTGGTGGGGGTAGAGAAGGCGATAGCTTGATCGACGATCTCTCGGGCGGCAATCCATTCTAGTTGCACCTCGGGTTTACCGCGAAAGGATTGGGCGCGGATTGTGTAGGCCAGATCGAATCGACCCTGAGGTAAAAGGCTGCGCGCTCCATGCCACCATATCACCCGCCGAGATTCCCCGTGCTCATCTCCAACCGTGGCTACCAGGTGTTCATTGTTTTTTCCTACGGTAGTCGATTGGAGGATTGACAGGTTTCGGGCAGCCAGGGTGACCGGTGGGTTTCCGCGGCCGAAGGGTGCCAAGGGTTCCAGGTCGGTTACGGTATCCAAAGAGATATTGTCCAGGTTCATGTAGTCGTCAATGATGATTTTTCGATCGAAGATCACATCACCCCATTGACCTTCGACATGCTTGCCCACTTGGCGGCGGAAGGCATCCAGATTTTTTCCCTCCAATGCCATTCCAGCCGCCATCGGATGACCACCATGACCGATCAGGTACTGGGAGGCGGATGCGATCGCCGAGGTGATATCGATGCCATCAATGGAACGGGCTGAACCATGCAAAATCCCATCGGGTGGGCCACTTAATAAGATGGCTGGTCGAGCATACAATTCGACCAACCGGCTGGCCACAATTCCGACCACACCACCTGGCCAGGAGGGATGCGCCAATACGAGAAGCGGCTGTTCTAAAAGGCTTGGGTCTTGTTCAACCTGGTTCATCGCACCGTGAAAGACCTGTTCGGTCAGAAAACGGCGCTCGGCATTCAACCCTTCCAGTCTGGCAGCAAAAACAGCGGCCGCATTTGAATCGGTGGTGGTTAAAAAATCTACCACCGGATTTGCATCGGATAATCGGCCAATGGCATTCAGGCGGGGGGCAATAACATAGCCAATGTGTTCCTCGTTGAGGTGAGCCGGGTTAACCTCGGCCAACTCCATAAGTTGGCTGAACCCCACCCTCTGTGGCTTGCGCAGGGATTGCAGCCCTCGTTGGACAAGGTAACGCGCATCTTGGGTGAGGTGAGCCAGGTCAGCGAGTGTCCCGAGGGCGACCAAATCGAGTTGGCGTTCAGCTAATTCAGGTTTTCCAAGTTGGGTGGTTAACTCCTTGGCCAGCAGGTAAGCTGTACCAACCCCGGAGAGAGTCCGGAGGGGATGACCGGGCGGAAGGCGTTGGGGATTTATGACAGCATCAGCATTGGGAAGTTTCTCCGGAAGGGTATGGTGGTCGGTGATGATAAAGTCCACGCCGCGGTCTCGGGCAAATGCGACAGCATCGTGGGCTGTGATACCGGTATCGCAGGTGAGGACGATTTGGACACCCCGCTCGAGAAATTTACGCAGACCGGGTAGGTTCACGCCGTGCGATTCGTGTTCCCTGACCGGGATGTGATATTCTACAGCCGCGCCCAGGTTTCGGAGAACCTCGACCAATAAGGTGGTTGAGGTTTGTCCATCCACGTCAAAATCACCCCAGATGCCAATGCGTTCCCCTAGGTGAAGGGCAGTAATGAGCCGCAAAACCCCTTTTTGAAGGTCTGGGAGATCGGCCGGGTTGGAAGGTGTATACCGAGCTGGGTCTAAAAAAGAACGTGCTTGCTCGAGTTCAACGATCCCGCGTCGAACCAGGCTGCCTGCAACCAGGGGTGAAAGATTTAATGTGGATAAAAAATTTGGGGGAATGTTAATTTGAGCAGGTTCCACCCATTGAAATCGCAGGCTGGGTTTCATCCGTGTCTCACTTTAGCTCAGTATTCTATCTCGGCAATTTGGTCGAGGTCCAGGTTGATGTTGAACCTGTTGGGCGGTTCAATATCCACCTGGTCCAACGATGCGGCCTGTTGGCCGCGTTGGCAGAGGGAACGATAGGTGCAGAATTGGCAGAAACGCTCATCGGTTGTAAGGGGGAACAAATGGGTGGCGTATCGTTCGGCCTGCTCAATGAGGCCATGAATGAATCGCTTGTCTTTTTCATAACGCTCAGTTGAATAGATAAAATGCTCCGGGTGGAGGGGGTCGGCGGTGAACCAGTAAATCATTTCAATTTGGTCGGGATGCAGTTGGCTGCCATGATTAAGGTGGTGAGCGGCCTCGACCAGCAGCAGCGGATATAGGCGGGTTTGAACACGCTGGCGAATGATCGATCGGGAAGGTTTCCGAAACCCGGTTTTCCAATCCACAATAATCGCCCGCCCATCGGGTTGGAAAGCGATTAAGTCAAATTTAGCGACGATTTGGAATCGCCCGAACGGTGCGCGGAGAGTATATTCGGGAAAACGATCGGACGTGGGCAGATGGCCGAAATAGTCAAGGTAATCAACCCACCACAGCGACAGTAAATCATCCTTGGCCTGAGCGCCAACTTGTTCGGCAGGCAGCCCCAATTGGTGTTGGTGGATCAGTTGATGAAACCTTTCTCCCCGCTGGATTTGCCGTTCGTGCTCAATAACGGGTTCGGATTGAATTGCTGGCCAAGCCCTGTGGAGGAGGTAACGTAATTCGAAGCGGCGTGGACAGTCGAGAAAATCCTGTAAATTGTTTTGACTGAAACTAAATTCCGGTGGTATTGGCATGGGTTATATTCTTCCAAAAATTTGCCAGGTGGACAAAGGCTAATGCTGGTTGGTTTTCACGGCCGGCCGGGTTGGAACGTCCGTTGTTCCAGGTGATAATCAATGACCTTCGGGCGCGGGTAATTCCGACATACAATAAGCGCAAACGTTCAGAGCAGTATTCTATTCGCGCCTGGCGGGTGGCGAACCCTTCTTCCAGGTACAGGTCAGCCGGCCGGTTATCGACCAGGGCTTTGAGCTGGTGAAGAGCTTCGGCTTCGAGATTTAATTGATTGCGGACAAAATATTTTTCCGAAATGTAGGGGTCATACGGCTGGAAAGATGGGAAGTCATAATTGTTGACCGAAAGGAGATAGACACGATCCCATTCCAGACCTTTGGCTTTGTGGATGGTAGCGACAACAACTCTGCCCTTATATTTTTCAGGATCGAACCCGGTATCATCTTCACTAAAACCTAAAATTCGCCGTTCATTTTGAGCGACTGCCGATAATTCTTCAACAAATTGCGAAAGCTGCCACCCGGGGTGGATTTTGGCCGTTCGTTCGAGCACTAATGCCAGGCTGTGCGCCAGGGCGAGTTGGGGTGGGTCTGTAAATAGGTCTTGGGCTATGGTGAGAAGTAATTGATCGACCGGTAACAAAGTAGCAGCTTGCCATCGCCGAATGAGAATAGCAAATAACTCCAGTTCGGCGATTATCCCTGGTTCGATTCCATCTAACGTAAGCTGCTCTAGCCAGTTCCGATTGGGACGCGGCCAAAGGTAGTCCTCCAGGTTATGGCAACGCCCCAGGAGTTGTTGGATGTGTTGGATAAATTCCTTTTCGTCTGGGACATCAGCCAGGCTGCGGCGAAAATCTTTATACACCTGGGTGAGACGAGTGGGGTAGGTGGGCTGGTTAAGGTAACGCAGGGCGTGCGCCAGAATGTCCGCCGTTTGGCGAGTCGAAAGACTGGATTGGAGCAATTCTACCGGCTCGATGCCTCCATTTTTTAAGGCCTGTACGACCTTTGCTCCCCGTTCATTGCGCGGGACAAGGACGGCGCAGGTCAGGTTTGGGTTTTCCGGAAGCCATTTTTTTAAAGAACGGACAACGGTGTTGATCTCGTCATCTGGGGTGAATTTTTTATTATAGAGAAAGATTTCCTCCGGAAGATCGGAAGGGTTAGGCTGGGGGTCGTTGGGTTGGGTAGGACGAATAAAAGGCGGGGTGAGTGCAGTTCTGAGCTCTTCCACCGGGTGATCATTCATCGTCCAACCGATCAATTCATTCGCCAGTTGGATGATCGAGCGGGTCGATCGACCTGAATCGGGCAATTCGCGGATGATAACGCCCGGTTCGCGCAAGAAACTGCGCAGGTATTCGGGACTGGCTGTGGTAAAGGTTTCGTAAATCGCCTGGTTCGGATCGCCTACTCGCACCCAATTGCCGTTAGGGCCGCTCAGCAGGCGTAAAATCTCTTCCTGCAAACGGGAACTATCCTGGGCTTCGTCCTCTAAAATGTAGGGCCAGCGCCAGCGCAGGCGGTTGAGGTAATCGGGGTCAGATTGCAAAGCAAGTAAAGCCAGGCGGATGAGATCGGCAAAATCTACCGCGCTGCGGTAGCTTAATCCGCGTTGATAGGTGTTGTAAACCTCCATACCCAAATTCAATAAAGTGTGGTTAAAGTTTAACTCGGACAGAATGTCGTGCAGGTTTTGCGAGGTTGCCTGGAGATCTTTGGATTGGCGCACAAATGCACGGGCAAGACTTAAAACGGTTTCTTCCCATTTTTTGAAAAGAAACTGGTTGTTGGATAAATCCTGATCCGGGTGTGTCCATTGTGAGTAAAAATCAGGATGAGATCGCAGCCAGGCGATGACTGCGGAGCGAAGGATTTCTTCCGATTCGCGCTCATCGATGATGGTAAAACGGTCCGAAAGCCCGACCAGATCAGGCCGCTCGCGGAGGATATCGTGAGCAAGACCATGTAAGGTGCGTACGCGGTAGCATAGGTCGCGGAGAAGACCGGTATAGGTGATGAACCTACCAACCCGGGCAGAGAAATTATCGACCGCAGAATTGACTAGGGTAACAATAAGAATCTCTTGATCCTCGCGGATTGCACCGGATGCGACAAGGTTAGCCGCCAGAAGGGATAGGGTGTGGGTTTTGCCACTGCCCGGAACGGCAGAAACGGCCATGCGCCCGCTGGTGTAGGCGAGGACATCTTTCTGCCTGGGGCGGGGATCAAAGAGCATTGCTCTCCAAGGTGTGGAGCCGGTGCAGGATGGATTGCAGGCCATGTAATAATGGGCCGCGTTCCTCAGAGCCGCGTTCATTGACCCGGACTGTGCAAAGGTATACTCGTTCCCGGCACCGGAGCAATAAACCGCGCACCAGCCGGGCGAGGGCTCCCTGGTTGGCAGTGTACTCGTCGGCATCGGTCCAGGGTGCATCCGGCTGCCAGTGGCGGGAGAGCACATGGGGATGGGTGAGAGGCTGGAAAAGACGCTCCCACCAGCCAAGACTCCCCGCATCCAACCAAAACTGGATGGTGGCTGGCTGATTGGCCATTATAAAGGTGTAGGCAGGCGCAAGTAAGACGGCATCGGCATGTTCCATATAGGGCTGTATATATTGGGCGGCAATTACTCCTTCTGAAAGCATCTGCAAATATTCTTTACCCACCGGTATGTTAGCTGCTTGTAGTGTGGGTTCGGCAACGCGGCGGAATTTTTGGACCGACTCGATCAACTGGGCGGTAACACCTGCCGAGTCGAAATCATCGTGAAAACCAAAACCAGGTTGGGATAGCAGCTCCCCAAACAAACGAGCCAGGAACACATCCAATTCTACTTCAGGCTGTTGGTGATAGTCGATCAACCACTCGCGCAAGCGGGAATAGCTTTGCCCGAATGTGAAAGTGATTCGTTCCTGCTTTTCGGCAACGACCGGATCAAAATGGAGGAAAGGACCATCGGCATGGTTCGGGCGGAAGAGGATATCGACCATCAGGTCAGCGCGTATTAGATCGAGGCCGGCGATGACTTGTAAAAGCATCGCCCGTACTTCATCTTTTACAACCGGAAACTCCCATTGAGGATGGGCCAGGCGGACAAGGGTGACAAGGCAGCGGGCGGCCGGTTCGGAATACAAACTGCGTGAAGGACGCAAGGACCGAACAGGAATACCGCTTTCTTGTAGGCGGTTCATCAAGCTGTGGCGGAGGGTATCCGATAGGAATGGCGAGAGGATAACGATTTCTCCTGGCGACAGGTTTTCCTGAGTAACCAGTACCTTGACCTGGGTGCATACCGCTTCGATCATTTCGGTAAAGAAGCGCACCCCAATGTGGGTGAAAGCCTGGCGAATGGAAATTGGCGGGGGATCCTTCAACCGGCGAAAAATTCCAGCCTCGAGTGCAATTTGAAAGCTTTGGATAGGTTTGGAGGAAACTCGGGATTGGTTCCATTCCAGATGGTGGCTGCATCGATCGCGTAATCGATAGGCGTATTCTGGGTCGGCCCCCAAAAATGTACGGTTTCCTCCACCCTGGTCGTACAATAACAAGCCTGATTCAAAGGAAGGCAACCATTCTTGAATTAGGTCGTGGGCGGCTGGTACATCCTCTTCGATGTTTTCATACATCAAATGCCGGTAGGTTGTGGTGAGATACTGGCGAACGAGGTAGGAGGGCCAAAGGAATCGAATAAAAACCTCGACTTGGAGTGAAAAATCTAACAGGTTGTTAGCCAGGCAATATTCACGAAAGCGATTGGCACATTCTTGAGCCTGATCATAGGCGATCAATTGGGCTGGTTTACCGATCCAGGCGCTTTTAAGTCGATCGGCAATCGTTGTATGGGCAAATCCGACGACTGCCGCCTTGTTGAGGTTGTCGAGGATTTGAGAAAACAGGCGGTTGTGGTCGATGACAACTTGTTCAAAATAATTCATCTCGAGCAGTGGACGGACCACTCTGGCGATATAATATTGAGCGGTTTCCAAGGTAAGGAAGGTAGGCGGGTTTTCCGGATGATGAAAACCGGCTTGGGAGGCGATCGATGGCCAAAACAACTGAATATTTCGCCTGGCAAGACCTCCCAATGTAAGGACAGAAGCCATCCCACCCGCCGGAAGTTGAGGTCGTTGTAATTCTTGGATAAATGGCGCAGCCAGGGTGCGTTGGGGGGTTAGGATGAGGATGCTCTCCGGTGGAACCCCGGACTCGATGAGGTAAAGCATCCGGCTTATCGCCGCAGTGGTTTTGCCGCTACCGGGCGGTCCTTCCAGGAAAAAGCTGCCCTGCAAGGGGAGTTGGACGAGAGTTATTTGATCCGAGGTCAGGTTAAGGGTGGTCAATGGAAGGGTTTGTTTTGGTTAATTGCCGGGTACTGCGGTCAGTGGATGAAAATTAGGGTCTGCCATCCGCGGGTCCTCGGGAGGATGAAGCGAAAGATGAAGTGGAAAATTGGACCGGCGGCCTGCTTCGCTTAATGTGAAACAACAACGGGTGCGAAAATGCGGGTTCCGCTCAGCGCGGTAGTCGAAATTAAGCTGGACGTTTTTTTATAAACCGCTCCATTACTCGCAAGAAGGACAAATTTGTCCCTTAGTTTTTTTATATCCGGACCCGTGGGTCGATGATCCGGGTAGTGGAGTGGTCGGCGATCATGCTGGCGGTTGTTTTCGCCCCATTTATTTTGGTTAAGGTAGGCTGAAGGGGACATAACGATCAATTCAGCTTCCAATAAGCAAACTCTTCCGCATAGATGGTGAAATTAGGTGTGGCCCTGGCCGAGATCATCATGCCATACGAGCCGGGGTCCGTAAAGGTCGAGTCCTCCAACTCGGCGATTTTTTTGCCATTGGCAAACAAAGTAAAATTGCTGCCTATCGCCATCACCCCCAGGCGGTTGACCTGATTCGACCCGGTATTGAAGGCTGTATCCACATTACTGCCGCTTTCCAGATGGATATATTGGCTGCCGTCCCAATAGCCAAAAGCCCAATCACCTTCGCAATTAACTTGAAACCAGTAACCCTTGATGAAATCCGGGCTACGAAAAACCAGGCCGTAGGTATCGGTTCCAGCACATTCGCCGACCCGGACCGTTGATTCAATGTATGCGTTCTCCAATTTCGTGCCGCCTGTTCGCCAGCCGTGGTAACCGGTAGCATAACGGCTGGTGAGCACGAGAGCGCCGGACTCCACACGGATGAAGGTGAAATCATCGTCATAGACCGTACCATCCAACCCGAAGGCTCTGCCGCTTTCCAGGGTATCAACGAAGGTAGGCGCTCCTAAAATATCACGGGGGTCTTCGGGCGGGGAGGTAGGCGACGGGGTGGCTTCCAGGGTTGGGGTTGGCGTTTCAATCACCTGAGTGGGAAAGGGAGTATCTTGGGGGGCTGTGGGAGTGGGCAATTCGGGTTCGGGCATTTCTGTAAGTATCCGGGCGACCTGAGTCGCGACAATATCGACGGTAGGGGTTGGTACACCGGTAGGTATGTTGCAGGCAGTGATCAATAAAACCACCAAAACCAGCGAGATCAGCAATCGTTTGTACATCATTAACCTTTTTAATTCAATTTCTGCTTGTAAATTGGGTTCAAATAAGGATAGGGCCGATCCACCAGGTTGAGGCCCAGGAAAAATTGTAGAGGTAAACGAAGGCGAAAAGAAATGGATAACCGCTTTTTACCCATGTGGGTAAATTATAATCTTTTAAAAGGTAGATGGGTTGGTAGGAATAAAAATTTTAAGAGATTATTCACATAATGTCTGGGAAGATTATATCTGTTCGGAGCATGTTCTTTACCATAGGTACTCGGCATTCTAAATTGCGCATAGATATATCAACACAAAAAAAGTCGAACACAACGGTTCGGATAACGCTTCCAGACTTTGCGGCTCCCCACAGATGGATGGATTTTGAACAAGGAACAAGGTTTTTAACGAGCGTTCTTGATTATAATTAATACTTCAAAGCTCATGAAAACCCATATCATACGACTGGAAAACCACGATGATGTAATTTCAATCCGCGATAAAATGGCGTGGAGCCGTGCTCCCCGTATTCTCCTCGCTTTCCCACGCCGCCGGCCGCCAAAATTAGGCAAATTGGATTTGGTGCTTATCAAACGTGCCGGGCGGCGATTCGGTGGTCAGCTTGGATTGGTAACCATGGATAGGGAGGTTAGCGACTATGCCAAAGACCTGAGGATCCCCGTTTTTCCATCGATACCAGCCGCGCAACGCTTATCCTGGCGCACTTCTTCGCGGCATGGGAAGGCGATCAAGCGCTTTGCTCGCCGATCGTTGGAGCAAATTATTTCCTTGCGAACAGAAGTTCCACGGCAGGTGCAATCGATGGGTTCCCCGGTAAGCCGGCTGATGAGTCTCTTTATTGGAGTGACCGCTTTCATCGCTTTGGGTATCTTCTTTGTCCCTTCCGCGAATATCGAATTGACACCCCAGCGCGAAGTTCAGAATCTGGTCGTACCAGTATGGGCAAGTCCCGAAATACCAGGCGTGTTACCTTCTGGAGGGCTGCCGGCCGAGGAGATCGTTGTCGTCGTTGATAGCCAGTTAAGTATGCCTGCCAGTGAACGGATCACCTTCCCCGATCAAAGCGCAACCGGAACAGTGCTATTAACGAATTTAACCGAGCAGACGCAAATCATTCCGGTTGGGACTGTTTTTCGGGCGATCGGGGAAGCTGGACAGCAGATTGAGTCGGTCGATGCCGCCGAGATCCCCGCAGGCGTAGGACAGCAGGTTGAAGTGGGCGTGCAGGCTCGAATTCCAGGAATCCAGGGAAATATACCATCCGGGGGAATTCAGGCCATTGAAGGCTTGATTGGACTCTCGGTTATGGTCACTAACCCTGAACCTTTGCACGGTGGAAGCGAGCGTTACGGTCGAGCAGGCAGCGAAAAAGATTATACCGTCCTATATGAGCAATTATTAGCCATAATGAAAAATCAGGCTCTCGAAGAATTGGAGCTCTTGGCTGGAAGCGATTCATTCCTCATCCGTGACTCTCTGTCCGTTCGTGAGGTGGTCCGGGAGGAACGCAGCCCTGCGGTGGGGATAGCGACTGATTTGGTTACAATGGAGCTGAGAGTAGCTTTTTCCGTATTTACGGTGGAATGGGCGAATTTGAAAACCGTTGGTCTGACGGCTTTGGACACGAACCTCATGGAAGGGTGGGTTGCTGAACCCGATTCTTATACTTTGGAAATTGCGACCGAGCCGGTAATTGAGCCGGGAAACCCAGTGTATTTGGAAGTAACCGCATCACGAACGATTAAATCCAGAGTTGAAACCGGATTGGTAACCGGCATGGTAAAAGGCCTCGAGCGTAATCAGGCACAGCAGAAGTTGCAGGAAGACTTAGAATTGGCAGCAGCGCCGAGGATTGCCATAAGCCCTGCCTGGTGGGGACGTCTACCCTTTATACCTTTCCGAATTGCTGTAATCGAAAAATGATCAAAGATAAAGGTAGAATTTTGGCAATAGATCCAGGCGAACGGCGGATTGGGTTGGCGGTTAGTGACCCAAGCGGGACAATTGCCACCCCGCTAAGGGTTATCAAGCACATTTCTCGGATGGTGGATGCGGCAATCATTGTGCAAACTGCCCATGAATTAGACGTTAATTTGATCATCGTCGGGCAGGCGTTGGATTCAAACGGCCAGCCAGGACCAATGGCGCGCCGGGCTGCCCGATTGGCAGAAGTTATTCAACTGCAGACCGCGATTGCGGTTAGCCTGTGGGATGAAAGCGGCAGCACAGAAAGTGCTCGATCGGTACGAGTTGAAATGGGTATTCGGCGAAAAAAACGGGGCGGCCATCAGGATGAACTGGCGGCGGCCATTATTTTACAATCCTATCTAGACTCCAATCGTTAAAAAAACCATCCAACAACGTTCACATTCATTGCAAAGGGTGAATCGGCATGTCAAGACGGAAAAAATCACTATTCTCAGCAAGCTGTCTATTGGTATTTTTGCTCTTCTGCCTTAGCCTGGCAGGGTTGGCATGGGTCGTTAACCAGGTACCCATACTCGCGGAGCAAGAATTCGGTACACCTGGACTGCGTTTGACTCCGGTAGATCGGGTGGTTTATTCCGCCCGGTTGCTGCTCGCAAGAGATTCCTTGCTAAAACCGGTCGATCCTGGCGGGGAACCGGTCCGATTTTCAGTTGGGCTGGGTGAGTCGGCTAATTCGATCTTTCACCGTCTGGAAACGGAGGGATTGATTCACAACGCAGCGAATTTCCGAAACTTTATGATTTATGCTGGTCTGGACACCGGTATCCAGGCAGGTGAGTACGAATTAAACCCTGGCTGGTCTGGGGTGCAGATTGGCCGCCGCCTTCAGGATGCCACTCCCTCCGAAGTATTATTTGTCATTTTGGCTGGCTGGCGGGCAGAAGAAATTGCCGCGGCATTACCCTCCTCAGGGTTATCGGTGACGCCGGCTGAGTTTTTACACGCTGTCCGTAACCCTTCACCCTCCTGGCTACCGCAAGGTTTGACCCTTTCTGACAGCCTGGAGGGGTTTCTGTTTCCGGGTGAATACCGGTTAAAACGCAACTCTAGTGTTGAGGATCTAATCAAAGCTTTTGTGGGACGTTTTGATGAACAAGTCACCAACGAGTTACGGAATGGGTTTGAGGCACAGGGGGTAAGCTTATCGGAAGCGGTAATTTTGGCATCGATTGTGCAGCGGGAGGGTGTGGTGGTCGAAGAACGGCCGATGATTGCGTCGGTATTTCTTAACCGGCTGGCAATTGGAATGAGACTAGATGCAGACCCGACTGTGCAATATGCGATTGGTTATAACGAGAACCAAAAAACATGGTGGACCAATCCCCTTAGCCGGGCCGACCTGGCGATTGATTCACGATTTAATACCTATTTGTATGCCGGATTCCCGCCAGGTCCGATATGTAATCCGAGTTTATCGGCCTTGATGGCGGTAGCATTTCCGGATCAATCTCCCTATTATTTTTTTCGGGCGCGGTGTGACGGTTCGGGTTTACACCGATTTGCGGTGTCCTATGAAGAACATCTGCAAAACGCTTGTCCATGATCGAGGAGGAGACAATGGCGATACTTGGGATCGATATCGGTGGATCAGGGATCAAAGGAGCATTAGTGGAGGTAGAAACTGGCAATCTGGCCGGTGATCGCCACCGGTTATTGACGCCAGAGGGCGGAAAACCTGAAGATGTTGCAAAGATGGTGAAGACCCTGGTTGAATCTTTTAACTATAAAGGGGTAATTGGATGTGGTTTCCCAGCGGTGGTTCTTCAAGGGGTTGCAAAATCAGCCGCCAATATATCATCGGATTGGGTGGGTACCGATGTTAATAAATTGCTCGGTGATGCGTCCGGATGCCCGGTCTTTACCCTTAATGATGCAGATGCGGCCGGAATTGCTGAAATGGAGTTTGGGGTTGGCCGGGATATTCAAAAGGGAGTGGTTTTATTACTTACCCTGGGTACCGGAATTGGGACGGTATTGTTCAGCGATCGGCAGTTGGTGCCGAATATGGAGTTTGGCCATTTGAAGATCCGTGGAAAGGATGCTGAACTTCGCGCCTCCGATGCAATCCGCCAGCAAAAGCATTTTCATTGGAAAAAATATGCCAAACGCTTACAGGAATATCTCGATGAAATGGAAAAACTCTTTTCACCAGATATCATTGTGATTGGCGGGGGTTTAAGTAAAAAGTTTGCCCTCTTTGCCCCTTACATAAAAGTGCACTCGAAAATATTGCCCGCCCAGTTGCTAAACCAGGCGGGTATTGTTGGGGCTGCTGTATATGCCAGTCGGCAGGGTTTTTGAGCGATTATCCTCCCCCTCCACCACCGCCGAACAAACCGCCTTCCGTAAATTTGCGCATATCACTGAACAAAACCATAATCTCTGTTTCGGAGAGGAGATTTCCGCTTTCTTTGTGTTTCAGGGTACCATCGCGGGCTTTTTCGAGGGCGATCTCTTGAATGGTCAAGTCGCGAGCAAGGGCTTCCTTAACCAAGGCAGCCCCAACCTGATAGCCGATGATTGGATTAAGGGCGGTCACGACGATGGTGTTACGGGATAACCAGCCTTCAGCTTTAGACTGGTTGGCATGAATGCCAACCACACACCGGTCATTAAAGGCATCTATCGCACCCATCATTACCTGCATCATTTCGAACAGGTCGTGGGCAATTATTGGCATCATCACATTCAATTCGAGCTGACCAGCCTGAGAGGCAAGGCAAACCGCCGTATCCAATCCGATGGTGTGAAACATAGCCATATTAAGCATTTCCGCCAGGACCGGGTTGACTTTTCCGGGCATAATGGATGAACCGGGCTGCACAGGGGGCAGGCGGATTTCGTCGAGACCGGTTGCTGGCCCAGATGAAAGTAAGCGTAAGTCATTGGCGATACGGGTTAATGTGATTGCCAATGTGCGCAGCGTGCCCGAAAAGTCAGCCATATCAGCCATCGATTGCATCGATTCAAAAAGATCATCGGAAGGGTAGAGCTTTAGCCCTGAAACCTTGGAAAGCACCTTGATCATCCGCTGGTGATATTCAGGGTGAGCATTTAGGCCGGTACCGGTGGCTGTGCCGCCAATACCCAACCGGCGAAGTCCTTCGGCAGCGTGGAATATTCGTTCCGAATCGCGTTCTAACGCCCGCGCATAGGCACCAAATTCCTGTCCAAGGCGAATAGGGACCGCATCCTGTAAATGGGTTCGGCCAGATTTTACAATTCCATCAAATTCAATGGCTTTATTCTTGAACGACTCGACCAAGCGTTGGATAGAAAAAAGGAGATCGTTGAGACGCCAAAGACAACCAAGGCGAATTGCGGTAGGGATCGTATCGTTGGTCGATTGTGACATATTGACATGATCGTTAGGATGAACCTTGTATTCGCCTATCTCGCCGCCCAGGATCAGGGTTGCGCGATTAGCAATCACCTCATTCAAATTCATATTGTGACTGGTTCCCGCCCCCGCCTGGAAAGGGTCGACAACAAAATGATCGATCCAATTTCCAGCCATAATCTCTTCTGTTGCCTGAATGATTGCATTGGCCCGGGCTGCTTCCAAAATCCCTAAATCGAGGTGGACTTCAGCGGCGGCACGTTTAATTAGCGCCATTGACCAGACAAAAGCTCGATAGGGCCGTTTGCCAGAAATGGGAAAATTTAATACCGCTCGTTGAGTTTGGGCTCCATAGAGAGCATTAGCGGGTACTTCAATCTCCCCCAATGAATCATATTCTTTTCGGAAAGACTTTTCTATCGGAGACAATTTCCACCTCCAATGTCTGGATTCTTGAAAATAAAAGAGGAAGTCATTCGACCTCCTCTTTGGAAAGGATATCCATTAATCGGCGGTGGTGTATCCTGGCCCGCTCGAAAAATACTCATAATTTTTGGGAATATCCGGGGTCAAGTCAATCACTTCACCTGCTTTGAGGGTACGGACAGCCTCGAGGTGGACAGGTTTACCATCATGATTGCGGCCGTCATATACTTCGGCAAAGCCTGGTGTGCCGACTGGCATGGAAAGTTTCTCTCCTCCGCGGGCTGTGAAGGCGGATGGCACTTCATCTTCTGGAAAAATGGCCGCATATGGGCATTCTGGAACACACGCACCGCAATCGATGCAGGTATCCGGGTCGATGTAGAACCAAGGGTAGAGATCTTCGGGTTTACCGGGAACAATACATTCAACCGGACATACGGTCACACATCCACCATCCCGCACACACAAACTTGTAATAATATGGGTCATCGGATCCTCCAATTTTAGCGAGTTAAAAGATGGTTATTCGATCCTGAGTATTGTAACCTGAAAAGTTCACTTAACGGTGCAATGTACAATTGATTAGGTGTGATTTTCCGAGTCGTGTTGATCAACAGTCTCAAAGGCAGGACTAATGCCGGAAGCGGTCTGATATAATTCCGATCAGTTTTTGGAAGTTTTTCAAGGGCTGGCAGCCGTAGTTGGGTACAGTCAGAACCTCCTTCTATCGCATCCATATCCCAATTCTTATGTTTTTTGATCTATTTTAGAGTCGTGAATTATCAAAATTTTAGCCACGTGGAGCGGGTTTGTCAAGCATATGACCCAAAATGATAAGGCGACGATCTTATTGGCGATCGGGATTGCTTCTGTCTCGACGGCAGCAATTTTCATCCGCTTTGCGCAAAATGAAGCCCCCTCGCTGGTCATTGCTGCCTACCGGCTTGGTCTGGCAACCCTTATCTTGGCCCCATTCTGTCTTCGGCGTTCCCTCGAAGAGTTGCAGAGGTTAACAACCCGGGCGCGAATATCCATTTTTGTAGCAGGATTGTTGCTCGCGTTGCATTTTGCTGCCTGGATTAGTTCCCTGGAATTGACCACCGTGGCCAGTTCGGTTGTGATTGTCACGACCACGCCTTTGTGGGTTGCGCTTCTATCACCTCTGGTGTTGGCCGAACGCCTTAGACCGGGTGTCTGGGGTGGGCTTGGTCTGGCAATGGGCGGAGGTATTTTAGTCGGTCTTAGCCAATCTTGCGATTTTTCGTTGACCGGTATAACCTGTAACGGTTTGAACGGTTTTGGTGGAGGGGAGATTCTGTTTGGGAATTTTTTGGCTTTATTTGCAGCCTGGGCTTCAGCGGGATACATGGTAGCAGGCCGGTGGGTGCGTCCATTTCTATCGCTTTCGACCTATATTTTTTTGGTGTATGGAATTGCAGCTCTGTTGTTATTGACCGCTGTGTTGATAAGCGGAAATTCACTTTTTGGCTATTCGATCTCAACCTTTAGCTTTTTCGTTTTACTGGCCTTAATTCCCCAATTGTTAGGTCATACCGCCTTCAATTGGGCGTTGCGTTTTGTTCCAGCGACTTTTGTGGCATTGGCTTTACTCGGCGAACCCATTGGTACGACTTTATTGGCGGTAATTTTTTTGGGTGAATCTCCCAGGCTGGGTGAAATTACCGGAGGGGTGATCATCCTGGGGGGGATATATCTGGCGACGAAAACCAAAGGCGACTGAATGGCTGGCTGTGGGAAGTTAATAATTTGAATTGAGAAGATTAAATCTTGCCATAAACGAAAAGACAAGGGTTTTTCACCAGGGTTATAAAAATTGTGGGTTCAGGAATCGATCTGGTAATCGATAGTTTCTATTTTTTTGGTTGTCTGTTCGATATCCGACCGTGAATAAAGGTAATTGGCTTCCTTGAGGCGATTGAGCACCTGAGGATTTAGCGCGTCGGGGTGCATCCGCCAAGTCCAATTACCACTGGCACGGCCCGGTAGATTCATGCGTGCCTCGTTACCAAGGCCGAGGACATCCTGCATTGGCGTGAGTGTAAAAACTGCAACCGACGACCACACAGCCCGGATCATGTCCCAAGAAATGTCATCGCCCGGGCGGGCCAGGTATCGGCGGATAAAATCCCGTTCTTCTTCTGGAGCGGTCTCATACCATCCAAAGGCGGTGTCGTTGTCATGCGTGCCGGTATAGGCGACACAATTCAATTCATAGTTGTGAGGTAAGAAGGGGTCGGTAGGATTGGTGCTAAAAGCAAATTGAAAGACTTTCATTCCGGGTAGGTCATACGAAAGCCTTAATTCCACAACATCGGGGGTGATGACACCCAGATCTTCGGCGATGACCGGCAGATCACCCAGAGCAGCCTGAATATGATTGAATAGATCTACACCTGGTCCTTTTACCCAACGGCCTATTTCAGCGGTTGGCATTCGGGCTGGAACTTCCCAATAGCCGGAAAAACCACGAAAATGATCTAAGCGAACGATATCCACCATTTTCAAGGTGGCTTTCATCCGTTGGATCCACCAGGAATACCCCTGCATTTTATGTTGTTCCCATTTGTAAAGTGGGTTGCCCCAAAGCTGGCCGGTGGGAGAAAAATAATCGGGAGGAACCCCAGCAACGACCGTTGGTTTGCCTTGTTGATCAAGATAAAACAATTCGCGATGCGCCCAGGCATCAGCGCTGTCGTAGGCCACGAAAATGGGGATATCCCCAATGATCTGGATATTCTTTTGGTTGGAGTACTCTTTCAGGCTTAGCCACTGGCGAAAAAAAAGAAATTGCCTATA
>Ga0207950_100175_pt1 | contig 24469 bp, 17 predicted proteins | sample Subbio11_8B_AprC_FD_184814 | JGI IMG/M metagenome (GOLD analysis project Ga0207950, IMG submission 184814) | Serpentinite rock and fluid subsurface biosphere microbial communities from McLaughlin Reserve, California, USA - CR11_8B_AprC (SPAdes) | ecosystem: Environmental > Terrestrial > Deep... | reverse complement strand
CGGGGCGGCGGCGATGCGCTACACCGAGGCGCGGCTGGCGCGCATCAGCGCCTTGTTGCTCGACGAGATAGACCAGGGCACGGTGGATTTTGTGCCCAATTACGACGGCTCGACCGAGGAGCCGCGCCAGTTGCCGGCCCGGCTACCGTTTGTGCTGCTCAACGGGGCCAGCGGCATTGCGGTGGGCATGGCGACCGAAATCCCCAGCCACAATCTGCGCGAAGTGGCCAGCGCCTGCGTCGCCCTGATCAAAAACCCGGACCTGAGCGAGGACGAACTGCTGGCCCTGCTGCCCGGGCCCGACTTTCCCGGCGGGGCCCAGATCATTAGCCCGGCGGCTGATATTGCGCAGGCCTACCGCACCGGGCGTGGCAGCCTGAGGGTGCGCGCGCGCTGGCGCATCGAGGAATTGGCGCGCGGCCAGTGGCAATTGGTGGTGACCGAACTGCCGCCGGGCGTGAGCACGCAGCGGGTGCTGGAAGAAATCGAGGAGCTCACCAACCCCCAGATCAAGGCCGGCAAAAAGGCGCTCAGCCCCGAGCAAACCCAGCTCAAGGCCAGCGTGCTGGCGCTGCTCGATACCGTGCGCGACGAATCGAGCCGCGCGGCGGCGGTGCGGCTGGTGTTGGAGCCCAAGAGCAGCCGCACCGATCCGGGCGAGCTGATCGGCGCGTTGCTGGCGCACACCAGTCTGGAGTGCTCGACCCAGGTCAACCTGACCATGGTGGGGCAGGACGGCAGGCCGCTGCCCAAGAGCCTGCGCCAGATGTTGGACGAATGGCTGGCGGTGCGACAGCAGACCGTGCGCCGACGCACCCAGCATCGGCTGGGCCGGGTGCTGGAGCGCATCCACGTGCTGGAGGGGCGCCAAATCGTGCTGCTCAATCTGGACGAGGTGATCGCCATCATCCGCGCCAGCGACGAGCCCAAAGCCGCGCTGATGACGCGCTTTGCCTTGAGCGAGCGCCAGGCGGAGGACATTTTGGAGATCCGCTTGCGCCAGTTGGCGCGGCTGGAGGCGCTGCGCATCGAGCAGGAGCTGGCTGAATTGCGCACCGAGCAGGGCAAGCTGGAGGAAGTGGTGGCCAACCCTTCGAGCTTGCGCCGGCTGCTGGTGCGCGAGATCGAGGCCGACGCCAAGGCTTTTGGCGACGCGCGCCGCACCCTGATCCAGCCCGAGCGCCAGGCGCAGGCCGAGCCCAAACCGATCGACGAGGCGGTGACGGTGGTGGTGTCGGCCAAGGGCTGGGTGCGCACGCGCAACGGCCACGGCCACGAGGCGGCGGCGTTTGCTTTCAAGCCGGGCGATGCGCTTTATGGCACTTTTGAGTGCCGCACGGTGGATGCGCTGCTGGTGTTTGGCAGCAATGGCCGCGTCTACAGCGTGCCCGTGGCCAGCCTGCCGGGATCGCGCGGCGATGGCCAGCCGATCACGCCGCTGATCGAGCTCGAGGCGGGCACGCAGCCGCTGCACTATCTGGCCGCTGCGCCCGCTACCCGCCTGCTGCTGTGTGGATCGGGCGGCTACGGGCTGCTGGCCACAGTGGCCGATATGGTCTCGCGCCAGCGCGCGGGCAAGGCTTTCCTGGCGCTGACCGAGGGCGAAACCCTGTGCGCGCCGCAGCCGCTGGGGGAGGCGGCCCAGGTGTGCGCCGTGTCGGCGGGTGGGCGGATTCTGGTTTTTGCGCTGGATGAACTCAAGCACCAGCCCAAGGGCGGGCGCGGCTTGCAAATCATGAGCCTGGACGAGGCCGACCGGCTGCTGGCGGCGGTGCCGTTTGTGCGCAGCGTGCGCATCGAGGGGCTGGGCCGCGGCGGTAAGGCGCGCGAGGAAACGCTGGAGCTGCGCAGCCTCAACAACGCCCGCGCCGCACGGGGGCGCAAGGGCAAGGAGGGCAATTTCGGCTTCAAGCCACAGCGGGTGCTGCGGGTGGTTTGATGCCGGGGGCGATCAGGCCAGTTCGGCGATCATTTCGATTTCGACGCAGGCCCCCAGCGGCAGTTGCGCCACGCCAAAAGCGCTGCGGGCGTGCGCGCCCACGACCGGGCCGAACACCTCGGCCAGCAGTTGCGAGCAGCCGTTGGTGACCAGGTGCTGCTCGGTGTAGGTGTTGGTGCAGTTGACCAAGCTGAGCACTTTGACGATGCGCTTGACGCCGTTGAGGTCCGTCCCGGCCGCCACGCAGGCGGCGTGCAGGGTGCCCAGCAGATCGATGGCCACGGCGCGCGCCGCCGCTTGGCCTTCGGCGGTGGTCATGCTCAGGCCCAGTTGGCCAACCCGGGGTTGGCCGTTTTGCTTGGCGATGTGGCCGCTCAAAAAAACCAGGTGGCCGCTTTGCACGAAGGGCACATAGGCCCCAGCTGGGATGGCCAGGGGTGGCAGCTCGATCTGCAGTGCTTTAAGGGTGTGATAGACGCTCATGGGGGGCTTTCCGGGCAGGGTTTGGATGGGGGGTGGATGGGGCGATTTTAGCGCAGTAATCGGCCCGCCCGCGCCGCAAATCGTTCCGAAGAAACACGTGGCGTTGGCGCGCGGAATGTGGCAAAGTGGAGCGCGGCACCGGCCAAGACCGAAGTAGCAATGGTGCACATTGCCCGCAGGTTAGCGTGGTCATGGGCTGCGTCATCGACATTGGTGAGCCTGTGCCGGGCCGCTTGGGTCTGGTGCAGGCATCCCGTTTGAGAGAGTGATCAAGACGACGTACCCGAGCCGGTGCCACGCCCCACTTCTCATTATGGAGGATGCCATGGCACAACGCAAGCGGCCCACCACCCAGTCGGCCATCACCCTGACCCACCCCAACGCCGCCGGGATCGACATCGGCAGCGCCGCGCACTTCGTGGCCGTGCCGCCCGATCGCGACGACGAACCGGTGCGCGAGTTTCAAAGCTTCACTGCCGACCTGCACCGCCTGGCCGACTGGCTCGACGCCTGCGGCGTGGACAGCGTGGCCATGGAGTCCACCGGGGTCTACTGGATACCCCTGTACGAACTGCTCGAATCGCGCGGCTTCACTGTGCTGCTGGTCAACGCCCGCCACGTCAAGAACGTCTCGGGCCGCAAGAGCGATGTGCTGGACTGCCAGTGGCTGCAGCAGCTCATGAGCTTTGGCCTGCTGCACGGTGCCTTTCGCCCGGCCGAGCAGGTCTGCGTGCTGCGCTCGCTGACGCGCCAGCGCACCATGCTGCTGCGCAACCAAGGGCGCTTGGTGCAGCACATGCAAAAGGCCCTGACCCAGATGAACATCCAGTTGGCCAACGTCATCTCCGACGTGGCCGGCGAGACGGGCCAGAGGATCTTGCGCGCCATTGTCGCCGGGGAGCGCGATGGCCAGGCTCTGGCCCAGCTCAGGAACGCGCGCATCCGTGCCAGCGAAGACGAGATCGCCAAAAGTCTGCAGGGCAGCTGGCGCGCCGAACACCTCTTTGCCTTGAAGCAGGCGCTGGACGCGTTTGACTTCTGTGGCACCCAATTGGCCGAGTGCGATGCGCAGATTCAGGCGCAGTTGCAGGCCTTGCATGTGCGCGAGGACGCACCGGCTGCGGGCAAGAAGCGCGGGCGCGCGCGCAATGCCCCGAAGTTCGATCTGCGCACGCAGCTCTTTCAGATGTGCGGCGTGGACCTCACGCGCATCGACGGCATCGATGTGACCACCGCGCTGGTGGTGGTCTCCGAGGTCGGCGCCGACATGGGCAAGTTCCCCAGCGACAAGCACTTCGCCTCTTGGCTGGGCTTGTGTCCGGGCACCAAGATCACCGGGGGCAAGCTCATGAGTGGTAAGACCAAGCGCTGCGCCAACCGGGCGGCCCAGGCGCTGCGTCTGGCCGCGGCGGCCTTGCGTTCGAGCCAGTCGGCGCTGGGCGCGTACTACCGGCGCCTGTGCGCGCGCATGGACAAACCAAAAGCCGTCACGGCCGCTGCCCACAAGCTGGCCCGCCTGATCTACGCCATGATCACCCACGGCCAGGAATACACCGACCAAGGGCAGGACTACTTCGAGGAGCGCTACCGCCAGCGGGTCTTGCACAACCTCGCCCAGAAGGCCAAGGCCATGGGCATGCAGCTCGTCTCGGCCGATAACCCTGCTTGAGGGCACCATGTAAATCAATCAGTTGGCTGGTGTTTCTTGAGAGGCATCTCAGCGCTCCGAGTCGATGTTGAACCATGGGCGCCAGGTTCCGACAAGCCGATCTTCCTCGAAGAAGCGCTCCGCGATGGCGTTGTCATCAAAGTCAGTGCGGTAGGAGAAGCCGACCGATTTCGAGATCAGGCGAAGTGGGTTGGGTTCAGTGGGGAATATGTGCTCTATGCCCCAGCGCAACTGGCAAGAGGTTGTACTTGGCTCGGCCTTGTGATGCTCGGGGTGAGCAGCGTGAAGCCGACCGCTACTCTTTCGCTTGATATGCAGACCAAACCTTTTCCGGAGGTTGGTTGTCTTGCCGACATACAGGCAAGGATAGGTCAGTTCCGGCGGCCACCAGTCGCGATACTGAACATTGACTCGAACCTCGTTAGGGCCCTTCAGCACTACCGTGCGGTTTGAGGACAAGAGAGCGGCCTTGTCCGCGACCCACCAGAACGCATAGACGCCTGGCCCTTGGGGAAGGGTCGATGGTCGGTCTGCAAGGATGCTTTCGACGGTGCGTATTGCCGCAGGAAGGTGCACTTTGAGATGCCTAAAGTGAAGTGTACACCACCCAAATCGTACAATCAAACCAATCCGAAGGTGTATAACTCATCCCTGCCCCACTCATGACTCCAGCAACTACACCTGCTCCGGTGCCTGGGAAGGCTACCGCAGGCCCCGCAGCACCGAAGCTGCTGGACCTGCTGCGTGAGCGCATCCGCTTGCGCCACTATAGTATAAGAACTGAGACGCAGTACGTCCACTGGGCCAAGCGCTTTATCTTGTTCCATGGCAAGCGCCATCCGGCCGGAATGGGGGCGCAGGAGGTGGAGGCGTTTTTGACGCATCTGGCGGTTGAGGGCCATGTGGCGGCTTCGACGCAGAACCAGGCGCTCTCGGCGCTGTTGTTTTTGGTACCGCGAAGTGCTGGAGCGCATGCAGGGCACGCACGCACTGATGGCGCGACTGCTCTACGGCAGCGGCATGCGGCTGATGGAGGTGGTGCGCTTGCGCATCAAAGACGTGGACTTCGAGCGCACCGAGCTGCTGGTGCGCGACGGCAAGGTCGGCAAAGATCGGGTGACGATGCTGCCGCGCAAGCTGGTCGAGCCGCTGCGCGCCCATTGGGTCTGGCGGCGGCGTCTATACGAAGACGATCGCTCCAAAGGCATGGCAGCCGTTTTTCTGCCCGATGTGCTGGAGCGCAAATACCCGCTCGCCGCCTAGGAATGGGGCTGGCAGTACGCCTTTGCCTCTGGCAGCTATTCGGCAGATCCGCGCAGCGGCCAGATGCCCTGTGAGCACTCCGCGCGCGCCTCAAGCGCACTTGGCGGCCAGCCGATAATCGGCCCCCATGAGCCTCCCATCGCCGCCCCCATCTCCGTCCCCTTCGCCAGACGCCAGCACCAATCAGCCCAACCCGGCCACCGAGGACGACAGCGTAGCCGCCTTTGCCGAGCGCGCCTACCTAGAGTACGCGCTCAGTGTGGTCAAGGGGCGGGCCTTGCCTGATGTCTGCGATGGTCAAAAGCCGGTGCAGCGGCGCATTTTGTATTCCATGCAACGCATGGGGCTCGGGTTTTCGGGTGGCGGCGCCGGGGCGGCGCCAGGGGCGGGCACGGCGGCCAAGCCGGTCAAGTGCGCGCGCGTGGTGGGCGATGTGCTGGGGCGCTATCACCCGCACGGCGACCAGGCCGCTTACGATGCGCTGGTGCGCATGGCGCAGGATTTTGCGCAGCGCTATCCGCTGATCGACGGGCAGGGCAATTTTGGCAGCCGCGATGGCGACGGGGCGGCGGCGATGCGCTACACCGAGGCGCGGCTGGCGCGCATCAGCGCCTTGTTGCTCGACGAGATAGACCAGGGCACGGTGGATTTTGTGCCCAATTACGACGGCTCGACCGAGGAGCCGAGGCTATTGCCGGCACGGCTACCCTTTGTCCTGCTCAATGGCGCCAGCGGCATTGCGGTGGGCATGGCGACCGAAATTCCGAGCCACAATTTGCGCGAGGTGGCGGCGGCTTGTGTGGCGCTGATCAAAAACCCGGAATTGAGCGAAGACGAGCTATTGGCGCTATTGCCGGGGCCGGATTATCCCGGCGGCGGGCAGATCATCAGCACCGCAGCGGAAATTGCGCAAGCCTATCGCAGCGGGCGTGGCAGCCTGAAGGTGCGGGCGCGCTGGCGCATTGAAGAATTGGCGCGCGGCCAATGGCAACTGGTGGTGAATGAATTGCCGCCGGGGGTGAGCACGCAGCGGGTGCTCGAAGAAATCGAGGAACTCACCAACCCAAAAGTGAAGGCGGGTAAAAAATCGCTCAGCCCGGAGCAGACGCAACTCAAGGCCGTGCTGCTGGGGCTGCTGGATGCGGTGCGCGACGAATCGAGCCGCGAGGCAGCGGTGCGGCTGGTGTTCGAGCCCAAGAGCAGCCGCACCGAGCAGGGCGAGCTGATCGGCGCGCTGCTGGCGCACACCAGCCTGGAGTGTTCGGCCCCGATCAACCTGACCATGGTGGGGCAAGATGGCCGGCCGCTGCCCAAGAGCCTGCGCCAGATGCTCGACGAATGGCTGGCCGTGCGCCAGCAGACCGTGCGCCGGCGCACGCAGCACCGGCTCGGGCGCGTGCTCGAGCGCATCCACGTGCTGGAGGGGCGCCAGATCGTGCTGCTCAATCTGGACGAGGTGATCGCCATCATCCGCGCCAGCGACGAGCCCCGCGCGGCGCTGATGGCGCGCTTTAATTTGAGCGAGCGCCAGGCCGAGGATATTCTGGAGATCCGCTTGCGCCAATTGGCGCGGCTGGAGGCGATTCGCATCGAGCAGGAGCTGGACCAATTGCGCACCGAGCAGGGTAAGCTCGACGAGGTGGTGGCCAATCCGGCCAGCCTGCGCCGCTTGCTGGTGCGCGAGATCGAGGCCGACGCCAAGGCGTTTGGCGATGCGCGCCGCACCCTGATCCAGCCGGACCGGCAGACGCTGGCCGAGCCCAAGACCATCGACGAGGCGGTGACGGTGGTGGTCTCGGCCAAGGGCTGGGTGCGCACGCGCAACGGCCACGGCCACGAGGCGGCGGCGTTTGCCTTCAAGCCCGGCGATGCGCTCTATGGCACCTTCGAGTGCCGCACCGTGGATGCGCTGCTGGTGTTTGGCAGCAACGGCCGCGTCTATAGCGTGCCGGTGGCGAGCCTGCCCGGTTCGCGCGGCGACGGCCAGCCAATCACCACGCTGATCGAGCTCGAGGCCGGCACGCAGCCGCTGCACTATGTGGCCGCTGCGCCTGCTACGCGCTTGCTGCTGTGCGGATCGGGCGGTTACGGGCTGCTGGCCACGGTGGCCGACCTGATCTCGCGCCAGCGCGCCGGCAAGGCTTTTGTGGCGCTGGCCGAGGGCGAAACCCTGTGCGCGCCGCAGGCGATTGGGGAGGCGACGCAGGTCTGCGCCGTCTCGGCCGGGGGGCGGATTCTGGTGTTTGCGCTCGATGAAATCAAGCACCAGCCCAAGGGCGGGCGCGGCTTGCAACTGATGAGCCTGGACGCGGCCGACCGCTTGCTGGCAGCGGTGCCCTTTGTGCGCAGCGTGCGCATCGAGGGGCTGGGCCGCGGCGGCAAAGCGCGCGAGGAAACGCTGGAGCTGCGCAGCCTCAACAACGCCCGCGCACCCCGAGGCCGCAAGGGCAAGGAGGGCAATTTCGGCTTCAAGCCGGCGCGGGTGTGGCGGGTGGTTTGAGGGGGGGGCACAGGACTCCGTTGCGTCAATTAGGCCAGTTCGGCGATCAGTTCGATTTCCACGCAGGCCCCGAGCGGCAACTGCGCCACGCCAAAGGCGCTGCGGGCGTGCGCGCCGACGAGCGGGCCAAACACCTCGCCCAGCAGTTGCGAGCAGCCGTTGGTCACCAAGTGCTGCTCGGTGTAGCTGTTGGTGCAGTTGACCAAGCTGAGCACTTTGACGATGCGCTTGACGCCGTTGAGGTCCGTCCCGGCCGCCACGCAGGCGGCGTGCAGGGTGCCCAGCAGATCGATGGCCACGGCGCGCGCCGCCGCTTGGCCTTCGGCGGTGGTCATGCTCAGGCCCAGTTGGCCAACCCGGGGTTGGCCGTTTTGCTTGGCGATGTGGCCGCTCAAAAAAACCAGGTGGCCGCTTTGCACGAAGGGCACATAGGCCCCAGCTGGGATGGCCAGGGGTGGCAGCTCGATCTGCAGTGCTTTAAGGGTGTGATAGACGCTCATGGGGGCCTTTCTGGGCTGGGGGGTGGGAGGGCCGGCGGGTGATGGAGATGTGACGCTGGCGCTTGTGTCTGTTGGCGATTCTAGGGCGATATGATGCGCTGCAAAACAGTTGCAGCATGGGCTTTGACAGAGGAGGGGGGATGGACAAACCACAGGCGCTGCACCCGGCGCTGGCGCTGGGCGTGCCGCTGATGCTCGGTGGCATAGGTGGGGCGTGGCTGCAACTGCAGCAGCCGCTGCTGTGGTCTGGCTGGGCTTATGGAGTGCTGGCGCTGGCGGCGCTGCTGCTGGGTGCGCTGCTGTGGGGGCGTCAGCCGGGCTTGGGTTTGGCTTCCAGAGCGCTGCCGAGCCTGGGCTGGCTGCTGTTGGGGGCGGCGCTGCTGTTTGCCAGCACGGGTGGGCGGGCGCTGTGGTTTCAGGCCGGCGCGCTGGCGGCCGAGCTCGAGGGGCGCGAGCTGGTGCTGGAGGGTTTTGTGGCAGGCCTGCCGCGCCAAGGCGAGCTGGGCTGGCAGTTTGAGTTCGAGGTCACGCAGGCCACGCTTGCGGGTCAAGTGGTAGAAGTGCCGCAACGGGTGCGCCTGGCTTGGTTTGCGCCACGCCCGGGCCGTGGCGGGCAGGCGGGGCAAGGCGCAATATCGAGCCTGCCCGAGCTGCGTGCCGGCCAGCGCTGGCGCCTGACGGCGCGTTTGCAGCGCCCGCACGGGCTGGCCAACCCGGGCGGTTTCGATTTCGAGCTGCGGCTGTGGGAGCAGGGCATCCACGCCACCGGCAGCGTGCGCGCCGGGCAGGGGGTGGTGGCCCCGCAGTTGCTCGGCCACGGCTGGCACTTTCCCGTGCAGCAGGCGCGCCAGTGGGTGCGCGACCGCATGCAAGCGCACGTGCAGCCCGCGGCCACGGCCGGGGTGCTGGCGGCGCTGGTGGTGGGCGACCAAGGCGCGATCCCGCAATCGCACTGGGAGACTTTTCGCATCACCGGCGTGACGCACCTGATGGTGGTCTCGGGCACCCACATCACCCTGTTTGCCTGGATGGCGATGGCGTTCATCGGCCTGCTCTGGCGCGTGGCCGGGCGGCGCTGGCCGACGCTGCTGCTGGTCGTGCCCACGCCGGTGGCAGCCGCCTTGGGCGGGCTGGCGATAGGTTTTTTGTACGCGGTTTTTTCGGGCTGGGGCGTGCCGGCGCAGCGCGCGGCGCTCATGCTGGCTACCCTGGTGCTGTTGCAGCTCAGTGGCCGCCAGTGGCCCTGGCCCTTCATGTGGCTGGTGGTAATGCAGATGGTGGTGCTGCTGGACCCGTGGGCCTTGCTCAGCGCCGGTTTTTGGCTCAGCTTCGTGGCGGTGGCAATTTTGTTTGCCACCGGCCTCCCGCTGCCCACCGATGGGCGCAGCGGGCGCCACTACGTGCTGGGGCTGGTGCGCACGCAGGCACTGATGACGCTGGCGCTGGCGCCGCTGCTCCTGCTGTGGTTTGGTGAGTTCTCGCTCGTGGGGCTGCTGGCCAATCTGCCTGCCATTCCGTGGGTCACGCTGCTGGTGACGCCGCTGGCGCTGGCCGGGGTGCTGATCTGGCCGCTGTGGCTGCTGGCGGGCTGGATGATCGACGCCCTGATGCTGTGGCTGCAAGCCTTGCAGCACTGGCCGTGGGCCGCCATCACCCGCCCGGCGCTGCCGCTCGCGCTGGCCTTGCTGGCGGCGCTCGGCGGCTTGCTGCTGGTGCTGCGCTGGCCGTGGTCGCTGCGCGCTTGGGGGCTGTTGCTGATCTGGCCGGCGCTGACCTACAGCCCGGCGCGCCCGCCGCCGGGGCAGTTTGAGTGGCTGGCGGCCGATGTCGGGCAGGGCACGGCGGTGATCGTGCGCACCCAGAACCACACCCTAATCTATGACAGCGGACCGCCCATGGGGCCGCATAGCGATGCCGCTGAGCGCGTGCTGCTGCCGCTGCTGCGCCGCCATGGCGAGGCGCCCAGCAAGGTGCTGATCAGCCACCGCTCTGCCGATCACGACAGCGGCATCGCCACCTTGGCGCGCGCCTTCCCGCAAACCCTATGGCTTACGTCTTTCGACACCCAGCCCTGGGGCCTGAGCAGCGAGCGCTGCCTGGCGGGCCAGAGCTGGGTCTGGGACGGGGTGCCGTTTCGCATCCTGCACCCGGGCCCGGCCGACTACGCCGCGCGGCGCTACGAAAACGCCATGTCGTGCGTGCTGCAAGTGGGCCATGGCGCGGCTTCGCTGCTGCTGCCGGGCGATATTTACATCAGGGAGGAAACCCGCTTGGCGCTGGCGCAGCCCGATTTGCGCGCCGGGGTGCTGGTGGCCGCGCACCACGGCAGCCGCACGTCGAGTGGGCCGGTCTGGCTCAACACCTTGCAGCCGCAGTGGGTGGTGATTCAGGCCGCGCACCGCAGCCAGTATGGGCACCCGCACCCGCAGGTGCTGGCGCGGCTGGACGAGCGCGCGATTCCGTGGGTGGCCACACCGCAGTGCGGGGCCGCCTGGGGCAGCAGCCAGCGCCCCGAGGTGGTGCACTGCCAGCGCCAGCAACGCCAGCGTTACTGGCAGCACCCGGATGGCGGCGGCGGGCAGACGGGGCGCTGAACGGGGCGCTGCTGAATCAGGCCGCTAATCGGGCAACAATTCCAGCCGCCGCGCGGGCCAGTCGAGCACGGCGCAGCGCCGGTGCATCAGGGGCGCCAGCTCGGGGTGTGCTTCGGTAATCACCTGAAAGGCGAAGTGGGACAGAAAGCGCGAGCGCAACTCGGCCCCGGTGCGCTCAATGCCGTGCTGTTCGTAGGGCATGGAGGTCAGCAGCAAAAAGCCGTCGGCGGGGATGCGGCCTGCATGCATGTTGCTGTGGATGATGCCGGCGGCTGTGCGTATGGGTTGCGCCAAATCGGGGCTGTAAGGCCCGATGATCAGGGCCAAATTGGGGGTGTGCAAAAAATCGAAGCCGCGTCCAAGGCAGAGCACCCATTCGCGGTGCTCGATCGCCAGTGCGCGCGTGGTCTGGGCCCGCACGGCGGCGATGTGGGCCAGGTTGCCCAGCAGCAGCGGCAGCAAGTCGGCGCGCACCGGGCGCGGCAGGCCGGGCAGCGTGCGCACCAACTGCGCTTCCAGCGCCAGAGCGTCGGGTTCGGTGCGGGCGTCTGCGTGCGCTGACGTTGTGGGCTCGGCGCGGTTGCGCGAATCGGCACTGGGCTGCTGCGGCGGGGTTGGGGTGGCCGCTACGCTGAAGGCGGCCAGATCAAGGATTTGGCCCTCGGGGCCGTGCAGCAGCAGGGCTTCTTCGTCGGTCTCGAAACCGCACACCAGCGGATAGACGCTCTGGTGCGCATGGCCGAACAGTTGCGAGACTTGGGCGTGAATGGCCCAAGCGTGCGCCAGGCTGTCGTCGCGGCGGTAGCGAAATCCCGCGCAACCGCGCTTCGGATCGCCCTTGGACCAGTGGTAGGTGATGAGCAACAGAACACGGCGCCCGCTTTGCGTTTGGCTGTTGACGTAGTCGCTCAGCAGTTGGCTCAGGTAGGGCCAGCCGAGGTTGAACATGCCGCCGAGGTTGCGAAAGGGCGTGATGATTCCCGCTGGCAGTTGGGTGGCCAGCGCGAGGTTGACGCGTCCGTCCATGCACATCAGGGCGGCGATGGCGCTCGGGTGCTGTGCCCGGTAGCGCTGGCGCTCCAGCCAGGTTTCGGGGCCGCGAAAGGCCTCGCCGTGGCGCTGCGCCAGATCGTAGAGCCAATCGATGCGCTGGGCGATCGGGGCCTGGTGGATCGTGTCGCCAGGGCTTGCGTTTGGGATGGCTGGGGCGGTGGGTGCAGGCATGGCGGCGGCGGTGTGGCTTTGAGGGGTGGATGCGCAGCGCGCAACCGGGCCAAAGATGCGATTTTGCGCCATTTCGCGGCACGCCTGAGCGCTTGGATGGGCCTCGCTCTGGCTTTTGGCGCTGCACCCCCTCTCGCACCGGCGGTGTTTCCCGTCTGCTGGCCTGCTGCTCGGCATTGGTGTAACGGCACCGGCACCTCGAGCAGCGGCAGTCGGCGTGCAATCATGCACCTTTATTGGTACACTAAGCCCATGGTGATTTATGGATAAGGTGCCTGCGCAGAAGACGCCCCTGATCTTTTTCAGAACGGACGGCGGAACAGAGCCGGTTCGCGATTGGCTGAAGGATTTACCTCTTGAAGATCGTCGAGAGATGGGCACTGACTTGATGCGCGCGCAATGGAGATGGCCGGTTGGCATGCCACTTTGTCGTCCTATGGGAGACGGTCTTTGGGAGATTCGGACCAAACTACCCGGCAACCGCATAGCTCGCATACTTCTGGGTGTGGACGAAGGTGTCCTCGTGGCGCTTCACGCCTTCATCAAGAAGACACAGAAGACACCGCCCTCTGAACTCGCAGTCGCTCGAAAGCGGCTCAAGGAACTGAAATCATGACCAAGCAAAATCGCGGCAGCAGTCTTGACGACTTCCTCAAAGAAGAAGGAACGTACGAGCAAGATCAAGCCTTGGCAATTAAAGAGGTCATCGTGTGGCAACTCACAGATGCCATGCAAGAAAAATCTCTCAGCAAAGCACGCCTTGCTACCCTGCTCGGAACCAGTAGGTCACAAGTCGACAGGCTACTGGACCCAACACGAGACGTCATGCTCTCGACTCTACAGCGCGCTGCGGCACTGGTTGGCAGGAAGATACAAATTGAACTTGTGTAAGCGTGTGGGCGAGTGACACCAGCCCCAGCCATAATTTATGGCAATGCCGCAGCGCTCCAAGGCCCCAGCACCCTTCACGCCAGCGCCTAAGCTGCGGTTGAACTCGGACGAGCGTTGCAGCCCGCCGGTTAAGCTTTACGCTGGGCACCCGATCGCAGAGCAGCGCAGAACGGCTCAACCCAGCCGCCGCGCCCGCACCGCCTGCCCGAGGTCGATCACCGCCATCACGTAGTAGCTGCTGGGGTTGTAGCGCGAGATGGCAAAAAAGTTTTGCGTGCCGAGCGAGAAGATCGAGGGCTGGCCGCCGCGTGCTGGGTCGCCTTGTTCGAGCTCGACCAGGGCCAACAGGCCGCTGTGCTGCGCCGCCGCACCGCCGGGCTGCACGCCCAGGGCTTGCAACTGCTCGAGCGTGAAGCTGGGGCGGATGCTGGGGGCCAGCAGGGTGGGCAGGTCGAGCCGCGCCGCATCGAAACTGAGCGGGAAGTGGGTGGCCATGCCGGGCTGCCAGCCGTGCTCGCGCAGAAAGCGCCCCACCGAGCCGATGGCGTCGGGCACGCTGTCGATCAGGTCGATGCGGCCGTCGGCGTCGAAATCGACACCAAAGCGCGGCCAGTTGCTGGGCATGAATTGCGGCAGCCCGATGGCCCCGGCAAAGCTGCCGCGCCAGTTATCGGGTGTGCGCGGGTGCTGGTGGCTCAGGCGCAAAAAGGCCGCCAGTTCGGAGCGGAAAAACTCGCTGCGCTGGGCCGCGCGCGGGTGCTCGGGCGGGAAGTCGAAGGCCAGTGTGGCCAGCGCGTCGAGCACGCGGTGCGTGCCCATGTGGCGGCCGTAGAGCGTTTCGACGCCGATGATGCCGACGATGAGCCAATCGGGCACGCCAAACTCGCGCTCGGCGCGCTCCAGGCTGGCGGCGTGTTGCTGCCAAAAACGCAGCCCAGCCTGGATGCGCACCGGCTCCACGAAGCGCGCCCGGTAGGCCGGCCAGTCGCGCAGGGTGCCGCGCGGCATGGGGGTCATGAGGCGCACGATCTGCGGCTGGTGCCGGGCTTCGCGCCCGATCCAGCGCTCGGCCCAGCCCTCGCTCCAGCCCTGCTCGGTGTCGAGCTGGCGCGCAAAGGCCAGCGCGGCGGCGTGCTGGGCGAAGCTGCCGGGGGCGGGCCCGGCGGCTGCAGGAGCTGCGGCGCCGGAGCTGGGGCTGCCCAGCGCACGCGCAGGCAGCAGGGCGCTGGGCAACGCGGCAGCGCCCAGCGCCGCCAGCGTGAGGCGGCGGCGCAGCATGTGGGCGGTTGGATCTGGGGCGGTTGAGGTGGGGGTATGGGGCATGTTCAGGGGGTGCGGCAGCCTACCGGTTGCGGGCAAGGTCAGGTGCGTGGTGAGGGGCGTGGTGAGGGGCTGGGTGCAGAGCTTGACGCAGGGTGTGCGGGCAAAGGCGGCAACTTGCGCCATTGTCGGCGCAAAACCGCCAAATCGAAGCGCTGGCTTGGATCGTAGCGCTGCGCTTCGAGCCGCAGCAGCCAGTCGGTCCAGGCCATGGCCGTGGGGGTGGTGGCTCCGCCAGCCCCACCAGTCCCGGTTCCTTGCATCAGCGCGTGCGCCAATTGGCGCGGTGTAGCCTCGGGGGGCAGCGGGTAGCCTTGGCTTTGCAAAAGGCGGCGCGCGCGCTGCAGCAGCCGCAGCCACGGGTCGGGGCGCGGACGCAGCCAATGCAGCCACGCCGCCGCACCGAGCGCAGCCAACGCCAGCAGGCCCGCCAGCAGCCCCAGCAGATGCTGCCATTGCGGGGCCTGAATGCCGAGCTGGCGCAGCCAATCGAACTGGCGCGTCTGGCCGTGGTTGAGCACCCACTGGTTCCAGCGGTTGTTGGTGGCTTCCCAGAGCGAGCGCAGTTGCACCAGCGCAGTGGGGTTGAGGTTGATGAGGGCCCCTTCGAGCAGCCCCGGCGGGGCCAGCAGGCGCGCCAGTTCGCTGGTGCGCGCCGGGGCCACGTGGGCGGTGGGGTCGACGCGCACCCAGCCCTGGCCGGCCAGCCAGACTTCGGCCCAGGCGTGGGCGTCGCTCTGGCGCACGGTCCAGACGCCATCGACCGGGTTCAGTTCGCCGCCGTGGTAGCCGGTCACGACGCGCGCCGGTAGCCCTAGGGCGCGCATCAGCACCACGAAACTGGCCGCGATGTGTTCGCAAAAACCCTGGCGGCGGTCGAACCAGAACTCGTCGGCGCTGTGGCGGCCAAACAGGCCCGGTTCCAGCGTGTACTGGTAGCCGCCGGTGCGCAGGCGCAGCAGCACGGCATCGATAAAGGCTTGCGGCGGGCTGTTGGGGCCCAGTTGCTGGCGCAAGTCGGCCGCCAGTTGCAGGGTGCGCGGGTTGAAGCCTGCGGGCAGTTGCAAGTCGATCTGCAGGCTGGCGTCGGGCTGCAGCGGCCCGAGTCGGAAGTTGGGGAAGGCGGTGGCCTCGAAGCGGGTCAGTTCGGCCACGGGTTGCGCGGCCAGCCACTGCAGGTCGGGGGTCAGGCGTGCGGCCTGGCCGCCGATGGCGGGCAGTTCGGGTGTGGCCTCTAGGGCCAGCAGCCAGGGCCGGTTGCTGGGCTCTAGGGTGAGCCGGTAACGAATCGGCGGGCCGCTGACTTGCAGCACTGCCGCCGCGTTGGCCCCGGCGGGAGCGACCTGCTGCGCGTGGTGCAGCGGGCGCCAGACGAGGCCGTCGAATAGGCTCAGCACCGGGCCACGAAAATACAGTTGCTGCTCGGTGGGGCGCTGCCCGGGCTCAAACTCGACCCGAAAGGCGATGCTTTGGTCGAGCGCCAAGCGGGCGATCTGGCCCACCTGCATCTGGTCCGACAGGCCGCTGCGCCCCACGCCACCGTCGTTGGGCAGGCTCCAGAGCGGCCCAAAGCGGGGAAAGAGCAGGAACAACAACAGCATCAGCGGCGCACCGAGCGCGGTCATGCCGGCCGCCAGTTTGAAGGCCAGCCACAGCGGTGGCCGCCCGACCGGCAGATGCGCCAGCACCAGCGCACTGAGCAGACCCAGCAACGCCAGCACGATGCCCAAGGCCGTCAGCAAGCTTTGCGAGTGCAGCAGCAGCGTGAGCAGGGAGAAAAAACCGAGGAAGAAGATCACCAAGGCGTCGCGGCGCGCGCGCAGTTCCAGCGTTTTGAGCGCCAGCAGCAGCACGATCAGGGTGGTGCCGCCTTGTTGGCCCCAAATGCTGCCGTGGCTGCCCCAGGTGGCGAGCAGGGCCAGCAGCAACAGCCCCGACAGCAGCACGCGGCCGGGCAGGGGGCGCTGTTGCAGCGCCAAGCCGGCGCGCCCGAGCAGCAGCGCCAGCGCCAAGGCGATGATCCACAGCGGCTGGTGCGGGGCTTGCAGCAGCACCACCAAGGCGGTCACGCCGAGCACGAACAGGGTGTCGCGCAGCTCGCGCGGCCAAGCCGACGGGCGCACCAGCGCCGCCAAGGCCGTGGGGGCGCGGGCGCTCAGCGCCATGCCAGCGCCTCGAGGCAGCGGCGGCGCTGGGCCGGGCCGTGGTCGGGGGCGATTTCCAGCCCGGGCAGGCGCAGGCCGTAGCGCAGCCCTTGCGCCTCGGCTTGCAGCACCCAGGCGCACAGGCGCGCGCGGCGCGCTTCTTCGTCGGCCAGGCCGCAGCGGCTGGCGTCGAGCCACAGCTCGGCGGCGCTGGGGTGGCCGAAATCGCGGCTCAGCCACTGGGGCTGGGCGCTGCCAGCCAGCCGGGCGGCTTTTTTCCACAGCACCCATTTGAGGGGGTCGCCGCGCCGGTAGGGGCGCACGTCTTGGGCCTCGTCGCTGTGGCGGCTGCCGGCTTGGCGCTGCGCCGGTCCGTCGTCGGCGTGTAGGCCCAGCGGCAGCGGCGGCGCCGGCACCTCCGGGGCCGGATAGACCCACAGTTGCGCCGCCGGGCGCCACCAGTGCCAAACCCTGAAGGTGCCCAGCGGAAACACGCTTTGCACGCGCAACGCAGGCAGGTGGTGGCGGCCGCGCCGCTGCGTGGGGTAGGCCAGGTGCACGGTGTGCTGGTCTTGCGGCCCCACGTCGGCCCAGACGTCGCTCGCTATTGGGCTGCCCAGCCAATGCAAGCCCACGGCGTAGCGCGCGCGCCGGCTGGGGTTGTGCAACTGGATTTCGATGGCCGCGCTCTGCCCGGCAAAGACAGGCTCGCCGGGGTGCAGGCTCAAGCTCAGCCCCGCCAGGTTGCGGTGCCCGACCCAGACCCCGGCTGCGGCGCTGCCCGCGAGCATAAAGGTGAGCAGGTAGCCCAGATTGAGCTGGTAGTTGATGCTGCCCAGCAGGATTAAAAGCAGGGTCAGGGCCAGCATCCAGCCGGCGCGCGTGGGCAGCAGGTAGAGGTTGCCGTGCTGCAAGGCGGTCTGGTCTTGCGCGGGCAGCCGGCGCAGCCACCAAGACCGCCAACGCGGCAAAATCGCGGGTTTGGCCATGGCGGGTTCAGCGCAAGGCCGTGGCCTCGAGCATGGCCTGCACTTGCTCGGACACGCCGCGGCCGGCGCTGCTGACCGCCACCAGCCGGTGCGCCGCCGTTTGCGGCAAGATCGCGGCCAGATCGTCCGGGGCCACGTAGCTGCGCCCCTCGATCAGGGCGCGGGCTTGAGCGGCGCGCAAAACGCCCAAGCCGGCGCGTGGGCTCAGGCCTTGCACGAACCAGCGCCCGTTGCGGCTGGCGTCGAGCAGGTCTTGCAGGTAGTCGAGCACGGCATCGCTCACGGCCACCTGCTGCACCGCCCCTTGCAGGCCCGCCAGCGCAGCGGCATCGAGCAAGGCGGGCAGGGTATCGAGCAAGGTGCGCCGGTCCCGGCCGCGCAGCAGCTCGCGTTCGGCCGCCCGGCCCGGGTAGCCCAAGCGTAGGCGCATCAGAAAACGGTCCAGTTGCGATTCGGGCAGCGCGTGCGTGCCCAGTTGGTCGTGCGGGTTTTGGGTTGCGATGACGAAAAAGGGCTGCGGCAACGGCCGTGTCTGGCCCTCGACCGAGACCTGTTTTTCTTCCATCGCCTCCAGCAGCGCGCTTTGGGTTTTGGGGCTGGCGCGGTTGATCTCGTCGGCCAGCAGCACCTGGGCAAACAGCGGGCCGGGGTGAAACACAAATTCGGCGCGTTCGCGCTCGAACACCGAAACACCCATCAAATCGCTCGGCATCAAGTCCGAAGTAAACTGCACCCGAGAGAACTGCAAGCCGAAGCTGTGTGCCAGCGCGTGCGCCAAGGTGGTTTTGCCGACACCGGGCAAGTCTTCGATCAGCAGGTGCCCGCCGGCGAGCAAGCAGGTGACGGCATCGCGGATGGCGCCGGATTTGCCCACGATGACCGATTCGAGTTGACGCAGCAGCGGTGTGATGATGGATAGCGGTTCGCTCATGGCGCTACGATAACGGAAAACGGAGACAAGAACCCCATGAAACCCACCGGCTATTTCACCCATCCGATTTGTCGCAAGCACGATATGGGCGCGGGCCACCCCGAATGCCCGGAGCGCTTGGGCGCGATCGAAGACCGCTTGCTCATCACCGGGCTGGCCGATGCGCTGGAGCGGCGCGAGCCCAGCCCAGCCTCGCATTCGGAATTGGAGCTGGCGCATACGCGCAGCTACATCGCTTCGCTGCGCGGCATGACCGATGAGCTCTGCGAAGAAATCAAGGCCGGTGGGCCCGAGCGCTTGCAGCTCGACCCCGACACCTCGATCAACGTGCACACCTATCAGGCCGCGCTCATGGCCGCCGGGGCCGCGCTCAACGCCACCGACGCGGTGCTGGTCGGGGAGCTGCAAAACGCTTTTTGCGCCGTGCGCCCGCCCGGCCATCACGCCTGCCGCGACCGCGCCATGGGTTTTTGCATCTTCAACCACGTGGCACTGGCGGCCAAGTACGCGCTCGATCGCCACGGCTTGCAGCGCGTGGCGGTGATCGATTTCGACGTACACCACGGCAACGGCACCGAAGAAATCGTCGCCGGCGACCCGCGCATCCTCATGTGCAGTTTTTATCAGCACCCCTTTTACCCTGAGTGGCCGCACGCCGATGCCGATAACCTGGTCAATGTGCCGGTACCGGCTTACTCTAGGGGCATGGACGTGCGCGAGCTCATCGACAGCGTCTGGATGCCGCGGCTGGAGGCGCACCGGCCCGAGATGATTTTTATCAGCGCCGGTTTTGATGCGCACCGCGAGGACGACATGGGCCAGCTCGGGCTGGTGGAGCAAGACTATGTGTGGATCACACAGCGGCTCAAGGCGGTGGCGGATAAGCACGCGCAGGGCCGCATTGTGAGCGTGCTCGAAGGCGGCTACAACCTGAGCGCGCTGGCGCGCAGCGTGGAGGCGCACGTGCGCGTGCTGGCTGATCTGTGAGCTGGCGCCAGAGCGGCGGCGGGCGCGAGATAATCGCCGCTGACCGTTCATGTCTCTGCTTTTGCCCACTCACGCATGTCTGCCACCGCCACCGCATCTGCAACTTCCCTTGCGCCCGCTGACCCGCTAGCGGCTGCAGCCGCTGCAGCCGCTGCGGTGCCGCCCCTTGCCCCGGTTGCGCTGCTCGACTTCAACCTCTGGTTGCAGGCGCTGGGCCAGGCTGGGGTGTGGGTTGAGCTGGCGCTGCTGGCGGGCTGTGTGGCGCTTGCGCTGGCGCTGGTGTGGGGCTTGCGCCGCGGCTTCAAGCCAGACAAATACACCTCGATCTGGTTTGGCCGCAGCCTGATCGACGGGGTGCTTTTTCCAGCCCTGCTGCTGACGCTGGCCTATGGTGCGCGCGCCGTGCATGAAGCCATGCAGCAGGATTTGGTGGTGTTTCGCTTCGCCATACCGGTGCTGCTGGCCTTGGTGGCGATTCGGCTCAACGTCAAGGTGCTGCAGGTGGCGTTCAAAGACGCCGCTTGGCTGCGCCCGCTCGAACGCAGCATTTCCTGGGGCGCCTGGCTGGCGGTGGTGTTGTGGATCAGTGGGCTGCTGCCGCTGCTGCTGCACGAGCTGGATCAAATTTCCTGGACGCTGGGCAGTGTCACCATTTCGGTGCGCACCCTGATCGAGGGGGCACTGAGCGCAGCGCTGGTGCTGATCGTGGTGTTGTGGATTTCGTCGGCGATCGAGACGCGGCTGCTGCGCCAGGCCGCAGGGGAGGATTTGTCGCTGCGCAAAGCGGGGGCGAACGCCCTGCGTGCGCTGCTGCTGTTTGTGGGCCTGATTTTTTCCATGTCGGCGGTGGGCATCGACCTCACGGCGCTGTCGGTGCTGGGCGGCGCGATCGGGGTGGGCATAGGCTTTGGCTTGCAGCGGCTGGCGGCCAACTACGTGAGCGGCTTCGTCATCCTGACCGAGCGCAGCATGCGCATCGGTGACATGATCCGGGTTGACAACTTCGAGGGCCGGGTGTCCGACATCAAGGCGCGTTTTACCGTGATCCGCAGTCTGGGTGGGCGCGAGTCCATCGTTCCCAATGAGATGCTGCTCACGAACCGGGTCGAAAACCTCTCGCTGGCCGACCCGCAGGTGTGGCAGTCCACTGTGGTCAACGTGGACTACAGCAGCGATGTGGCGGTGGTGGCGCGCATACTGGAAGAGGCCGCCTTGCAACACGAGCGGGTGCTGCGCGACCCGCCGCCCCGGGCCATGCTGACCGCCTTTGCGGCCGTTGGCCTCGAATTCACCTTGGGTTACTGGATTGCCGACCCGGAAAACGGCCCCCTGGGTCTGCGCTCTTCCATCAACATGGCGATTTTGGCTGCATTCCGGGCCCAAGGCATCAACATTCCGTTCCCGCAGCGGGTGCTGCACCTCAAGCCAGCGCAGGCGGCCGAGGGTTTGGCGGCCGAGGGCGTGCCGGTCGAGCTCAGCCCGCCACCCCCAAAATAACGCTCGACGCCTTGAACAGCGCGCGCGCAGGCTGGCCCGGCTCCAGGCCCATATCGGTGCAGCTTGGGAGCGTGATCACAGCGGCAATGCTGGCGCCCGCGCCCAGATCGAGCACCACCTCGGCGTTGACGGCCCCTGCTGTGATGCGCTGCACCGTGCCAGGCAGGCAGTTGCGCGCCGAGAAACGCGCCCCGTGGTCGTCGTCGCCCGCCAGCAAGATCACCGACGAGGCCTTGACCAGCGCGAACGCTGTGCTGCCCACCTGCAGGCCGAGGTTGAGCGTGCTCTCATGCGTGAGCACCGCCACCAGCTTCGTGCCGTTGGCGATGTCTAGTTCCACCTCGTCGTTCACGGCCCCGCGCTGGATGCGGCTGATGCGGCCCAAAAACTGGTTGCGTGCGCTGGTTTTCATGCCCATGCTCCGAAGCAAAAGAAAATCGTCGGCCAGCGCACCTGACTGGCGGCTCAAGTGTTCGATGAAGCGCTGGTGTTCGGCCTGGATGAGCCGGAAATTGCTCACCAGCAGCTCGCCGCGGGGCGTGAGCCGGGTGCCGCCGCCGCCTTTGCCACCGGCGACGCGCTGCACCAGCGGCTCGCCGGCCAGGTTGTTCATGGTATCTATGGCGTCCCAGGCGGCCTTGTAGCTGAGCTTGACCGCCTTGGCGGCTTGTGTGATCGAGCCGCAGGCGGCAATCTGCGCCAGCAGCTCGATGCGGCGTGGGCCGCCCAGGTTGCGCTCGCCCAAGCGCATCCAAACCAGGCCTTGCAATTGCAAGGGGGTGCTGGATGGGGCATGGTTGGGGTCGGGGGCCATCGGGTGCTTGATCGGATGCTTTATCGGATGCTTTATCGGGCCAAGGTTGCGGGCGCAACCCGTGCCGTGTACGAATCGTCTGCTTGAGGATTCAAGTCTGGCGTCGATCGCGTCGGGGCAGCCTGCACCCGCCCCTCGTGCAGGTGCAGCACCTGCTCGCCAAACAGGGCCACGTCTTGCGGGTCGTGGGTGATGAGCACCATCGGCACTTGCAAGCGCCGCTGCAGCGCGTCGAGTTCGGCGCGCATGGTCTGGCGCAGTTCGGAGTCGAGCGCGGCAAAGGGCTCGTCCAGCAGCAGCGCACGCGGCTGCGCCACCAGCGCCCGCGCCAGGGCGGTGCGCTGGCGCTGCCCGCCCGAGAGCTCGTGCGGGTACTGGTGCGCCAGCGGGCCCAGTTCGAACGCCTCGATCCAGTATTCCACTGCGGCGTGGCGCGCACCCCGGCGCGGGTTCAGCCAGCCGCGAGAGAGCGCAAAAGCGATGTTTTGGCGCACATTGAGGTGCGCAAACAAGGCGTAGTCTTGGAACACATAGGCCAAACGGCGCGCTTGCGGTGGCATAAAAATCCCGCGTTCCGAGTCGTACAGCGTCTGGCCGTCGATGCGCACGTGGCCGGCGTCCGGGCGCAGCAGGCCGGCGATGCCTTTGAGGGCCTGGCTCTTGCCCGCGCCCGAGGGCCCGGCGATCACCACGCGCTGTGCCTGCGCTTGCAAGCGCACGTCGAGCGTGAACACGCGTGCGCCCGATTGCAGGGTTTTTCGGATGTGAAAGTCGAGTTGCATTGGCGCTTCAAAACCTCGGTTCAATGCTGGTGCGCCACCCGGCCCGGCATCAGGCGCGTGGCCGAGAGCAGCACCGCGATGCACACCAGCGCGGTGATGGCGGCCAAGATGTTGGCCACGTCGTCGCGCCCGGCCTGCACCGCCTCATAGACCGCAATCGAGAGCGTCTGGGTCTGCCCCGGGATGTTGCCCGCGATCATCAGCGTGGCGCCAAACTCGCCCAGCGCACGCGCAAAAGCCAGCAGCAGCCCGGCCATGATGCCGCGCCAGGCCAGCGGCAGCGTGACGCGCAAAAACAGCGCCCACTCCGAGATCCCCAGCACCCGCGCCGCCTGCTCGTACTGGCCTTCGACCGCCTCGAAAGCCGCCCGCGCCGGCTTGAATACCAGCGGAAAGGTGACGATCGCCGCCGCCAGCACCGCGCCCTGCCAGGTGAAGATCAGGTTGATGCCAAAGTGTTCCTGCAACCAGGCCCCGATCGGGCCACGGCTACCGACCAGCACCAGCAGGTAGTAGCCCAGCACCGTGGGCGGCAGCACCATCGGCAGGGTGCACAGGGTGTCGAGCAGTTCGCGACCGGGGAAGCGCTTGCGCGCCAGCAGCCAGCCCAGTGCCACGCCAAACACCAGCGTGATAGCCGTGGCCCAGCCCGCCACTTTGAGCGACAGGCTCAGCACCGTCCAGATGTCGGCCCAGTTGCTCGTGTCCATGTGCGGGTGTGGCGAATCGGCTCAGGGTTGCAAAAAGCCGTGGCGCTGCAATATGGCTTGCGCGGGCGGCGCGAGCACAAAAGCCACGAAGCGCTGCGCCGCCGCAGGCTGGCCGCTGCGCGCCACCGGGGCGATTGGGTACACGATGGGCGTGGCGGTGGGCACTTGGAACGCCACCCGCACCCGATCGGGCATGAGGGCCGCGTCGGTGGCATAGACGAAGGCCGCCTGCACCTCGCCGCGCGCGACGTAGTTGAGCGACTGGCGCACGTTCAGGGTGTAAATGGCTTTGGCCGCAACCTCGGGCCAGAGCCCGGCGGCTTGCAGCGCGGCTTGGGTGTAGCGCCCCACCGGCACGCTGGCCGGGTTGCCGATGGCCACGCGCCGCACCCCTTCCTCGCGCAAGTCGGCCAGGCTGGCCAGCGCCAAGCGGCTGTCGGCGGGCACTGCCAGCACCAGCAGGTTGCGCGTGAAGTTGCGCCGCTGCGCGGTCACGATCAGGCCGCGCTGCTGCGCCAAGTCCATGGTGAACTCGTCGGCCGAGGCGAACACATCCACCGGCGCGCCGCGGTCGATCTGCTGCAACAGCGCGCCCGAGGCACCAAAGTTTAGCGCCACGCGCACATCCGGGTTTTGCGCCGTGAAGGCGGCGGTAATTTCATTGAAGGCGTTGGTCAGGCTGGCGGCGGCCGAGACGGTGAGGTTGAGGGGTTGCGGCTGGGCCTGGGCTTGGGCGCTGCCTAGGGGCAGCAGCAAGGCCAGCGCCAGCAGCAGGGGCAGCCGACGCACCCGGATCCAAAAGCGCATCAGGGGCAGGTAGGGGCTGGACATGGGTTACTCTTTGGGGGGGCGCATACGGGTGAAAGCGTAAGCGTAATATACAACAGTTTATAACGCTACCCAGCCCAAGCCCTTGTCTAGGGGATTACCCTGATTGCCGCAGATTGCGCAGAATCGCACAGGAAAAATCCGCTGTGCCCAGCTTATCCGCGTCTATAATTTACAAAAAAGAACGACCGTTCTATTTTTGTGTACGTAAAATCCTGACGTTTACGTAAACGTCAACTCGGCGTGCGCCGTTTCCCCTTCAATCACAGGAGCAAGGCATGAAAATTCTCGTCCCCGTCAAGCGCGTGGTGGACTACAACGTCAAGGTGCGCGTCAAGGCCGACGGCACGGGCGTGGACATCGCCAACGTCAAGATGAGCATGAACCCCTTTGACGAAATCGCC